>ENA-OPSC01000226-OPSC01000226.1-human-gut-metagenome-genome-assembly--contig:-NODE-226-length-31580-cov-3.763521_pt1 | contig 31580 bp, 30 predicted proteins | sample MGYA00241800_ERZ501891 | MGnify/ENA primary metagenome ERZ501891 (study PRJEB25962, sample SAMEA2042407) | human gut metagenome | biome: human gut; feature: human-associated habitat; material: faeces...
GGGAGCCAATAGTCCGTTAATCTCTTAGTTTCTGTTACGGCATCAAAACCTGATTTTATTAAATCATCTTCATGACCGCAACGAATAGGCATATTTTTATCAGTCTCTTCAATTATTATATCAGCCCATTTAGAAGCCGATTCTCTGAGACCAATAAAATGTCCTAAACTACATGCTGCAGCTTCTCTTGTAATGGCATCTGAAAAGAAAACTGGCAAACCAGCAGCTTGAGATTCCAATCCGACTACAGGTAATCCTTCATAGATACTTGGTAATAAGAAAGCATCAAAAGCATTATAAAACTGCTTTATGTCTTCTCTTCTACCCAGCCAACTCATTGATGAATCTAATCCATATGCATTAATTTTTGATTTCATTTCGTTCTCTAAGTTTCCTGCTCCGATAATAACAAAATGAGCATTAACCTTTTTCTTCTTGATTTCATTCATAATATCAATCAAAAACAAAGGATTCTTTTGAGAAGCGAAACGACCAATAAAACCATAAACTATCTTATCTGACCACCCAAACGACTCTCTAGTTTTATCTCTTAATGCCTGATTAAATGTATTAGCTTTTGCATCAATACAAGTCTTAAAGATTTCTATTTTCCCTTGTTGGTAAGTTTTCTTTCCAAACTGAAAAATACCACAATCCTTACCACAGGCGACATAATAATTACAGAACAAATGAGAGAATTGCTTGAGAACTATCTTAAGAATTGACTTTTTCAACTCTGCTTTAGAAGCCATAGAAAGACTTTCACTTACCCTTACTTTTACACCAGCTTTTTTAGCGACATATAAAGGAAATATGTTCATTGTATTGTTCATTGCATGAAAAACATCATAATGGTTTTCCTTGAACAATTTTTCCAATGCCTTAATATGTTTACCAATTTGTTGGTAAGGAGGTATTACATGTAGTTTACCTCCCAACTGTTCAACTTCTTCAAAGGGCAAGCTGTTTGAGTCAGAATCACAAACTAATTCAAATTGGACCTTGCTAGAATCCAAGTTTCTCAAATAAGCCATAGTAAGGCTTTTCTGTCCACCCGAATCCATTTTATTTACACTGATAAGAACTTTAATAGGAAATATCATGCCACCAATCTCCTTTCTCCAGATGCTTCTGGACTAAATGTTATTACTACTTTTATCATAATTACTATTTGGATTTTCTCTATGCACGAATTGCATTGAGCAAATATTCACTTGAAGCTTTTCTAAATTGAGAAACTCCACTTTGTATCTTATTCCAATCAAGTTCAAGATTCTGCTCACTATCCATATCCAACACCAATCTATCCATCAGCCCCAATCGGGTGAGCAAGGATGTGATTCGAGTATTCGTAGAAAGAGAAGACTTCTTGTTGAAACGCTTGAACGTAAAAAAAGGACGGGAATAAATAATGCTGAATACTGTGCCATGGAAGGAATCCGTACATACACATTCTGCATTCTTGACCAAATTCACGAAATCTGCAGGTGAAACATGCCAAGGAGCCATATCAACATAATACTCATCAGTGGCAATGTATTGATCCAGATGCAGCAAGGCAACGACCTTTAATCCTTTTTCATTTGCAAGTCTTCTTACAAAGTTTCTTTGTTCCGGATTATTACCCATAAAGTAACAAAACACATATTTTTCCTTTATCAAAGGTTCATTACTAATTATCTCGTTCCATCCATCCGCATCCAACAACAACGCAGGGTCGTTTACTAACTGTACGTCTCTCCCTACAAGCTTCTTGATAATTTCCTGCCCTGAAGCTTCACGAACACTCAGATAATTAATGCGTTTCAAATAATGACTATATATCTTTGAATATTTTGCAGGAATACTTCCGATGCCAAAACTAGTAGCATAAGCTATCTTTTTAACATCTTGCGGTACCCAGTTTAAGGAATAATAATCAGCCATTATATTAGAAGGCAACCATAACTGATCACTTCCTACAACAACGGCATCATATTCATTTCTACTAGCCTTAGCCATATCTTCCCAAGAGTCAAAAGCTCTACTGACCTTGAAATGACTCTTACAGAACTCATCAAATGCAGCATCTCTTTCCGCCATACCAGACTTCAACTTCTCATTTAATTTCTGCTTGAGTTTCTTTTCTATCAACTTGCTCTTTTCTTTTACTATCGAAATATCGAAGATATTGCTCAAAAAGTAACGCCATTTGCGTTTGTTGATATCACCCTTCAAATTATCGAAGTTGATAGCATCAGAATCAATGCCATTTTTCGTAAGAAATCTTTGGGTAGCAAACGCTTGCAACATACCACCATAATCATGGTAGTCATAATTAATCGCTAATGCAACTTTCATATCTATCTTTTTAATTCTTACCTAATATTTTCTTCACGAATCTTTTGGATTCATTGTAAATTCCCAACCTAAAAGCAGTTTTGCGCAAAAAAGAATTGAGACGGACTTTGAATGTCGTAGGAAACCATTTATTGATGAATGCAGCAAATTCCATAGTTTGGTAGTCCTTAAAGAAATCTGCTCGCTTTGGATTCATAGGAACAGATTTAACCATTGCAATTTCATCAGCAATAAAATAATCCAGATTCTTATATTCTTCCAATTTGACAGAATCCTTAATAGCATTCAAAATACTCATACCTTTGTCCGTATGTACCAAGATGCGATTAGTACCATTATCATCAAAGGTCTTCGAGAACATCTTGACATCAAAGCAATCCCAAATAGTAAAATCAGAAACACGATAACGTTTCTTAAATCTACAATCATAGCAAGAAGGACGAACATTTATATCACTAAAGAAAGAACGCATAAACTGTTCACTTTCTACTCCTTTGTGATAATCAAGTTCCGGCTTTTCATTGAAAAGAGAAAATGACGTATAGTTATAACATAATCTCTTTTCTCTGAAGAGTATTTTATTAAACTTACCACCAATCCTGCTTTGCATGTAAGTCAGGTAATTCGCAAAGATTCCCGGACTAGGAATACCATAACACACAACATCAATCAAAAGGAGTTTATCATATGGCTTGCGTAAGTAATGAATCAAACCTTCTATCTGGCATGGAGTACCGCTCATAGCCACCCATTTGCCTTCCTGTAGGTGTTTCTTGATTTCCTTAAAAGTATCTCCTATTTCACTCTGTACATACTTACTGTTGCGAAACTTACCCAACTCATCCAAAGAAGTAGCAGCAGAATGCTTGACCTTAAAGTCTGAATAATCCACAGCCGCACCATAAACGATACCACCTTGATTAATCACCCATGAAGCAATAGCTGTAAAGGAGCCTCCGGATGTACTTTCCTTTCGAATGGATTCATCCTTTATTTGCAAAAGAAAGCCATGTTGTTCATTCTGCTTTTCAGGTTCTACATTGGCAACAGGACATACTTTCTCACATAAATGGCAGTCTATACAATGTTCAACATCAACATGAGGATAAAGGAAACCTTCTTCATCTTCAATCATTGAAATACATAGCTTTGGACATATATTTTCACATGCCCAACAACCACAGCAATCTTGTTTATTTACTATGTGAATCATACATCTTTATTTGTGTTCCAACTGCCAATGACGAAGTTTACCTGCAAGCATCAACAATCCATTGAAATGATAATAAATTACGAGAAGGACTATCTTTTTTGAAAAAGTTAGTTTATTAGACCACTTATATTTTTTCAAATACTTCTGATATACTGGCAAACTCAACATAGCCAACATTTTGGACTTACGCTCATTATAGGTATATTTATTGTATGGTCCAAAGTAGCCTCTCAATATTGCTGATATAATACCAGACAAAACTCTAATGCTAAGATTCTCTTCTAAAAAGGTTTTGTTACTTTTAGTTTCTATAAAAGAATCTATTCTTTGAAAACCTAACCCCATCATATCTATTGTCTTCTCTGTCATCTTTACAGAGATGGATTCATCATTATAAATATAATGGTATAATGGTTGCTTAATAAATACGGCCTTTTCTAATTTATCGAATAGTTTCAAATTAAATAAAACGCCTTCAACTCCTTGACGTAAATCCTCATCATGGAATATATCATTCTTTAATAAGAATTTTCGATTTATAAGTTTACAATATGCACAAGCAATGAAATAATCAAAGTTCAACATATACCCCTGCAATTGTCTACAAGCATCACCATCAAATACTTGGCCATCACTAAATTTATAGTTATTGTAATGTAGACTACCATTATAATCTTTAACCCATTCACACATGACAAGTTGCAACGTCTTATCTTCAAGAACTTTGTTAATCATACTTTCACACATTATGGGGTCTATCCAATCATCCCCATCTACAAACATAATCCAATCACCAGAACTTGCAACAACACCGCTATTACGTGCTGCGGCCAAACCTCCATTCTCCTTATGTATTACTTTGATACGAGCATCAATTTTGGCATATTCCTCACAAATCTCGCCACATTTATCAGGAGAACCATCGTCCACAAGAATTATTTCCAAATCACGAAGCGTTTGATTTATGCAACTCTCTATACATTGACACAAATACTTCTCTGGCACCTTATAAATAGGTACAACAATACTAACTAAAGTTTGATTATTCATTACACACAAAAATTTTAATTATATTTATTCATAAGACTTAGCATAAATATACACAGTTTTTATGATAAAACTAATGGTACATTTTACCTGCTAACAAAAGATTAAAGTTTATTGCCAATATCGTAAATTAACCAAATAGATTTAATTTTTTCAATCAAATATTGAATGATATGGAAACATTAATTCAGGGTAAAATCCCAATTGTTTATAATATCTGTAAAATAAATAACAAACAAGAATAGTAATATAAATGTTTTTTTTATTTTTGTCTTTTGTCCATGATATAATCAAGGAAATAAGAATATATTGAGAAATAGATAGATAACTACCTAAGCGAGCTAAAGATTCTATTGTTCTAAGAAAGATAGTATTAATCAACATATACAATATAAAAGCATTTATATTTAACTTGAATATTCTGATTATACTTTCTTGTTTCATATCATAAGAGTGAGAAATTGTCATATTTTTAAAAGAAATATAGAACAATGAGTATAAGCCCATATTTAAAATGAACGGCAGTATAGGATTCGTATAATTAGCATCCGATAAGACATTATTGTGACTATATTCATAGTAATAACCTGCGATAACAGAACCAATAGAACCACCGACATGACTCACAATAAATCCCATTAAAACAGGTATTAAATATTCACCAAATATAAAAGCAGCAATCATTAGTATAAATACAACTTTATATTTTAAGAAAAACTTCTGCAAAAATAAAGAGATTGGTAACAACACAATTGCACTCTGATGGCAAAAATAGGCAATAATATTCAATACTATATATTTCTTTCTTTCAGCTATAACCAAAAAACAAAAGCCTAGAAAAAAGATAACAACAGCTAAATCTTGTCTTACTGGAAAGAAATTTGCTGAAGTGACAATACTAGCAAAACATACTATAGGCTTATTATTACTAAAGAAAGTACTTATTTTATAATATATGCTTAAAATAATAAAATTTGAAACTAATAAGAATGACGTATATGTACCAAATAGCTTTTTACAAAGAACCATTAAGAGAGCCCAGCCTGCTTCAAGGTTCTTATAAACCATACCATCATCTTGAGTAATATACTTATAAAAGTTGCTAAAATCTAATTCATTAAAACTTTTCTCATACCAGTACCAATCTGTACCTAAATCCCAGCGTAGACCTCTGAATAAAGTTAAAACTATTATCCAAAAAAAGATTACTCTTTTCTGCGCCTTCAAATTGGATATATATGAACAGAGAATAAGTGGTATATAAATTAATGAATAGATTGAAAAGAAATTATCCCATTCCATAACCTTATTAATTTTCTATTAACCCATTAAAATATCCTATATATTTTTTTGCTATAGTTTCCTCACTAAAGTTTTTTCTTATTTTCTTACAATTTTCGACCTTTATTCTGTAATCATCAACCGTTATTTTAGAAGCTATATATATAGCCTCTTTAAGGAAACCTTGATTATACAAGATTGCAGACTCTTCATTATAAGTATCTGAGAAACACCCAAACTTAGGAGCAATAATAGGCAAACCATAAAATAAAGACGTTAATAACGGACCAGATTGGGTAGCATCTCGGTATGGTAAAACCAAAAAATGATGTGAGCTGAATAAATCTGGAATTTCATCGTTATCAACAAATCTAATATTTAAATTAAACAAATCATGATGTTTTATTCTTTTTTGACAATCATTCCATGCATTACCTTGTCCAGCAATAGTTAAAGAAACATTCTTTATACCATCTGCATACAAATTCTCTATTGCGTCTATCAGCAAGTCTAGTCCTTTATATATATTGATACTACCAAAAAAAAGTAACTTTACGCCATTAGATATATCTGAAACTTTCAAAAGTGAAGAACCAAAACTTTTATAGCTCATTCCTAAATTAGGAATACTCTTATGATAAGTATCAGAATATAACTTTTGCTGATTTTTAGAAAATACACAAGGATATTTGTACAACAATCCCGTTGTTAAAGTTTTCAATTTCCACGCTAGAGATAACCTGAAAGATTTATTATATGAATGCATTTTGACATCATGAATTCCATAAACGATTTTTTTGCATTTTATCATTGAGACTTGTAACATCCACCCCCACTCAGACATACAAGTGAAAATTAAATCTGGTCCAATCTTATTTATCTGATTTCGAATGTTCATGAAAAAAGACAAATTTTTGAGACTTCTAACTCTAAAAAGGCGGGTACAAACAATCAATTTTATAGAATTTTCGGTTGCATAATCTACTGCCTCATCTTTAGAGATATTAACGTTTTTATTAGGCTCATCTATTAAAAACCACGTCAAATCATACACCTTGTTTAAGTGCTTCAAAACAGTAATATCGGTATCACCGAAACCACCTAAATTTATATAAACAAGTTTCTTCTTATTCATGTTCTAATATATATCTAATTTTATTTACTAAGCTATATTCACAATTTTCTGCAACTCTGATGCTCTTCTTCACTCCAGCATTCTCGCCAGCTTCTACATCACGATGGCTATCACCAATCATATAAGATTCTGACAAATCTATATTGAAGTCTTTGGCTGCCTGCAACAAGAGACCAGGCTTTGGTTTGCGACAATCGCAATCTATTTTGTATTCTGGGCGTTCACCTTCGAATCCCTTGTCAGGATGATGAGGACAGATATAAATACCATCAACATAAGCACCTTCCTTACCCAAGAGGGTTGCCATTTTCTTGTGTATCTCGTTGAGTTCTTCCCATGAGACCTCTCCTCTTGCTATCACAGGCTGATTTGTGACAACTATTGCCAAATATCCACTTTGGTTAATAAGCTTAATTGCCTCAGCTACTCCTTCTATCAGTTCAAAGTCATCTATATTGCGAAGGAATCCCACATATTTATTGATGGTTCCATCACGGTCAAGAAACATGGCTTTCTGCTTGTTGGTAAGATTCTTTGCCTGAACAACACCATTTTTATAGTCAGCTTCCACTTGATGAAAACGTTCAGGAGTACCCATGTCCTTAACATACTCAGGACTGTCATAACAGAACATCAAGTTTGAGCCACATAAAGGTTTGAGTATCTGTCGGTCCAAGTCAACCTTTCCTTGTGGAAATCCAGACTTTTTGTTGATTTCAAGAGATTTCAAACTAATATCCAAAACCTTGGGATCTATCACATGAAGACCAGCATTCACACGATTGTCATACCACTGTGGACGTTCATCTTCCTTGGCAAGCCATTTCTCTACATGACCGTTTTTATCAGCAATGATCAATCCACTATCGTATGGATGCGAATTAGGGTGAGTAAACAGAGTAACAAGACCTCCATAATTCTGATGGAATGCAACCATACGATTAAAATCAACATCAAATGCAGCATCCGCATTCAAGAGAAGGAAAGGCGCATCACCTAACTTTTCCCTCAGTCTAAACAAAGCACCAGCATTGCCAAGAGGTGACTCTTCTACAAAATAATCTATCTTTGCCCCAAACTGACTGCCGTCTCCAAAATAGGCAATAATCTTATCGGCTAGATAACCTACGGTCAAAATGATGTCTTTAAAACCTTGCGCACAGAGAGATCTTATTTCTCTTTCAAGGATAGGCATACCAGCCACAGGAATCAGTGGTTTTGGTATGTTAGGAAAAAGTTCAGCGATGCGGGTTCCTCTACCGCCCGCCATAAGTATTGTCTTCATACGAGTTTAGTTTTGAACACGAATCTCTCGAATAACACGAATAGATATTAATCCTTGCGATTCGTGTGAGTTTATCAATTTCCAAAGAATTTTTCTTCCAACATCAAGCACAAGCAATGATATATAGGAAGATGAAGTTCCTGAATCTTATAAGTTTCTGTCTCTGGGACATGGATACAAACATCTGCAAATGTTTCCAATCTGTTTTCGTTCTGACCGGTCAATCCAATTACCTTCAACCCCTTAGACCTTGCAGCTACTGCTGCATAAAGTATATTTTTACTGTTACCAGAAGTTGAGATACCCAAGAAAACATCACCAGCTCTACCCAAGCCATTCACCTGCTGAGCAAAAATCAATACCGGAACGGCATCATTCATAAATGCAGTTGTCAATGAAGGTTCTCCTACCAAAGAGATGGCAGGAAGCGAGCCTTGAAGATGATCTGCCAACACTGTACCCATCTCTGCATCAATCTGCATCAATCGGTCAATCTGAGCAGCATAAATTTTGCGTTTCAATTTAAACTCCTTCATCAACTCACCGACTATATGTTCTGAGTCGGATGCAGAACCGCCATTACCAGCTACCAACAACTTACGAGCAGCCGAATAAGCTTCCTCCAAGATTTGGTAAGCTTTCAATATATCATCTTTACAACTTTCCAATTGTGGATAACGTTGTACCAAAGTTTCAATATGTTTATCCATTTCATTAATTATCTTTTGCCTGTAAGCACCTTACTAAGTTTCGGCGCATAACGATTAATTATAATATAAATTTCTCTTGAAAACATAATCGTCAAAGCCATAATGACAAATTGTAATAAGAAACAAACGATTTCGCTTGATGGTCTTAGCAACGCAAAAATGCCCTTGCTAATGTATCCAACAAAAAACGCATGAGTAGCAAATATAAAAAAGACTGATTGTATCAAATCCCTTGAGATTTTACGACTAAACTTTCGAACAGCAACCAACCCAACAAAATACAAACATCCGACACCAAAGATATTCGATAGTAAATGAAAATAATAATCTTTGGTCATAGTATCTAATACAGCAAAGGGAATCCAACATAAGCTAATTACCATAAGCGCATAAAAATCGGGTGTCTTCTCTGCTTTTAAGATTGCCCAATAGCAACCTGCAGAAAAATAAAACAGAGATCCGAAACCAAGCCCTGGAATCATTTCCACTTTAAATAGCATTCCTGCAAACAAAAGCAGCAGCCATAGAAGCTTTAACTTCTTTATAAAGAAATATATGACAGATGTAAGCAATACACACATCATTAAGTCTCTTATATACCAAAATGGATAGTAAATAGGGCAAGTACTATCAGGAGTACACCAAAAAGACTTAATACAATAAAAAAATCTATAGATTGGTTTACAATGTTGGGAAACAAACCAGCCAAGACTGGCAAATGTTTAATGCAACATTCCAACAATGCCAAGGCATTCCATATCAAGTAAGGTATCAACAGAGATTTTACTCTTCGTTTTAACTTGCTTTTATAGATTTCTGTCGTCAAACCTGCTACCTTATAGAAAAACATATAACCTGAGATAACGAAGAACACAGGTACTGCCGACCTTCCTATGGACTCTTGGAAGAAATACAAGGCATCATGATACAAAATGCCGAACTCAACATGCTCATCTGCTTGTAAAGTGTGTATGAGAACAACGATGCATATCAATGGAATTCTCAGGAAATCAAAGATTTCAATTTGCCCCCCCCGAATTTGCTTTTTACAATTCATCACATTAACATTCATTTATACTGTACCTTATTCAATGCTGTCACATTATCTGTTGGATAAATCTTCCAGCCATGCGCACCTCCATCAGAGAACTGGAATGGCATCACAAAACCATTGAGTTTCTTCAAAGCCTCTTCCACCTCTTTTTTACGGGTAGGTTCTACCACGAACATGATAAAACCGCCACCACCAGCACCAGATACTTTACCAGCCTTAGCACCAGCAGCCAGCGCAACATCCATAGCCTCCTGAATAATAGGATTGGTGATGTTATTTGCCATTTTCTTCTTATTCTCCCAACCTTCACGGAGAATATCAGCAAATCCATCAATATCACCCTTCAAAATAGCTAGTTTCATGTCCTTGGCACTCTGCTTAATCTTATGCATAGCTTCCACAGCATCATTGTCACCATGAGAAGTATTCTTCTTCTGTTCCTCAATGATAGCAGCACTACTACGGCTCTTACCTGTAAAGTAAAGAAGCATACTTGCCTCCAACTCATCGATAATCCATCGCTTAATCTTCAAAGGATTTACGATGACAATATCATTCTGCAAGAACTCCATATAGTTGAAGCCACCGAAAGCTGCAGCATACTGATCCTGCTTGCCACCAGAAAGTCCCAAGTCCTTGCGTTCTATCTCATAAGCAAGACGGGAAATCTCATAATCACCCAATGGCAAACCAAGCCATTCTACAAATGCCTTCAAGATACAAACTACCATTGTAGATGATGTTCCCAAGCCAGAACCTGCAGGAGCGTCATTATAGGTAGTAATCTTAAAAGATTTAGCACCTACACCAAAATCCTTTACCACTCGATTATACACACCCTTAATGAGACTTGCCTCACCATCAATCTCCAGACATTCTGTCATCGGATAACTCTTATTGCAATGCGCATCAAAAGCATTGATAGTTATCTGATTGTCTTCAGTCTCTTCGATTGTACAATATGCATACAAATTAATTGTAGCATTCAATATCAAACCTCCGTATATATCGCTGTATGGCGACACATCGGAACCACCTCCTGCCAAACCAAGGCGAAGGGGCGCTTTACTTCTAATTATCATAGAACAATTATGACTTTTCTATTATTTGTTTATAAGATGATTCTATATACGTATCTAATGATTCTAAATAGTTTTTTGTATGCATTTTAATTACATCCATAGTTATACCACCATCAAATAACTCTCTCAGGCATGAGATATAATCTTTTGCGTCTACACACTCTTTAACAGGAATGTTTGAGGGATCATATACACCTTCCAAGGAGTGAGTATGAGCTAAAACATATTTTCCATAAGATATAGCTTCAAAAGTTTTAACTTTTAATCCTGTTCCAGAAAACACAGGATTTATAGCTATATCTCCTAATTTATAAAAATCATAAGGATCATGAAATCCTCCTAGTAATTTTATAGAGTCTTCATGACAATCTTGTTTAAGTACTTTACATATACTTCCACCTATATAAAGTTTCATATTAGGAAACTCCCTATGTAAAATAGGGAAGATATGTTTAATAAACTGCTTAATACCATTTAAATTATGAACATTACCACCTGAAAAGAAAAGTAAAACTTGGTTTCTGACAATAGGAGTTTCAATATATTTAAAAGGCATAAAAACTGTCTTTACATTTGTTTTTGGAGCAAGATATTTATAATAAATTGCTTCATTTTCTTGTATTGCCAGAATATCTGTTGCCCTATTTAAAGCTATAGCCTCTTTATTAGGACTATAAGAAAACCATGAATATTCTCCTTTGAAAAGCTTATATGAAAATACATCATGTGTATATATTAATTTGTGCTTAACTGATGATTTTTCCAACAGTTTTGACATCCAAATATAATTTACCATAATAGTATCTATACCTTTTGCAGAAACTAAATGCTTTACAAATTTAGGAATGAACCATGGGCAATACAAATCTAATGACTGATAATTGATTCCAAGTTTTGTACATAACTTTGAATGTAATTTCTGCAAAAGCACTTGAATTTTATTAGTCCTGAACAAGAATAATTTTTCTTTCCATGCAAATTTCATTTCAGATATATCCTCATCAGTCATTGATCCATTATTAACTAATAAGAAATATACATCATAGCCCATTTTTTGTAAAATATCAGCATTCTTTCTAATACAAGTCCTATTTCCTGCCGTCAATGGGTTAGAGGGACTATCACTTACAATTAAAATTTTCTTTCTCTCCATTTCTATCACTATTTAATTGTACTATTAAGAAAGCAAAAACTAGCCGTTCGCATTTTCTCGAATCCTAAATCTAAGATTTTCATCAACGACCCAACTCTATCATTACCTCTTCTTGCATTCCCCATAAACTTAAATTTCTTACCAAAGATTATAGAGAAGACTACGCCATGATATGAATCGGTGATAACCATATCACAACATCTTATATTGTTAAGCCATTGCTCTATTGAAACTATACCTGCATCGAGCAACCCATTGATAACGTAAGGTAAGCCACATGAATTAAGTTCATTTTTAATAGAGTCATTCATATCTAAAGCATAGCAGAAAATCTTTCCTATTGTAATATCCTTCACATCATTTCTCTCTTTTATCAATGTTAAATAGTCCTCTGCAGAGAGCAAAAGGGTCGGATCTAATGTCCATTCAGCCTTTGGTTTTATCCAACCATTTTCTTGAAACATTTTTAATGCAGACTCTTCTCTTACAGAAACTGCATCGAAACGACCATATAGCTTAGCTAACTTTTTCGTCTGCTGAGCAGAATACTCATTTTTATTGGTACCCATTGATACAGAATAAGCTATCTTCTTTATATCATCAGGTACGAATTTTAAAAAGAAGTTTTCACAACCAATACTATGTGTCATACCTTCTCTCCATACCTGATCAGAACCAACAACTACAGCATCATAATTACCACTATTCAGCAGTTTTTTAATCCCAGAAACATTTCTTACCTCAAATGTGTGTGGAATATATTTTTCATAAAAAGCTAAGGCATTTGCATCTATGATTTTTCGAATATCCTTATTATGTTTTTCCAATAAGACATCAACCTTTTTTTCCCCCAGCAAATACTTCTTGATAATTCTTTTCGGAATGCTATACGGATACTTATACCAAGGCAACGAGTAATCACACTGTAGATTGATATGCTCCACCTCGTGCCCCATTCCTTGGAGAACTTTGATAAGCGCATATCTTTGAAGATTTCCTCCATAATTATTGTCGAATGGAAGATTCAATAATGCTATTTTCATCTAATTCTAAAATTTTCCTATTAATATTTTCAGATATTTATGATTGAACAACCATATTGTGGTTCCACTCAATGCAGTAGCCAATATGAATGTTATGATATAAAAAGTAAAGCCTGATATTGTTCCATAAGGAGAGATGATGTTGGGAAGTACCTTAGCCAATAATCAGAGATAAGCGAAATGAGACATCTAGACCTAATGTAATCTTTCCTTCATCTATATCTATTATTTTTTATGAAATGAGCCCCCGACCACCTTCCTGCCACAAGCAGAAAAGTAGCTTAATAAATAGCCCGTGGCATTAGGTAGCCAAGGGGGCTCAAAAAGTTATTATCTATAAACACTCACTTTAATATATTATTTCTTATTAATTTCCTCGTTTGTATATACCATAATTTCAACATTAGGAATGACATCTGCAAAACTATTTCGCAAGTTTTCCGAGCCTGTAATGTCTCATTTTTTCCTTAGAAACAAGGAGCAACACTACATGAAGATTCTCGCATCCCTTATTTGCCATTATCTCATATATACGAATAAGGTTTCGTTTTATGCTATCTGCCATAGTTGGTTTGTAGTTTACCTTCACCTCAAATAGATGAAGTAGCCCATCCTTTTCCGCTACGCCATCACATATTATTAATGCCACTTTACATTCTCCTTGATGACCTTTGCAGGAACACCGCCTACAACGGCATGAGCTGGCACATCTTTTGTAACAACAGCGCCTGCAGCGACAATGGCGCCCTCGCCAATATGAACACCCTTCAATATCTGTGCGCCCTGTCCTATCCATACATGGTTTTCGATAACAATAGGTTCAGAAATTCTGTATCCTTCTTGCTCTATCGTATGACCATCGAAAGAACGAATTACTACATCACGTCCGATAGCACAATCCTTGCCGATTTCGATTGTTGCCCCACAAGTAATCTGTACATTTTCATTGATGAAACCACCATGAAGTATTAAATGTCCTCCCTTGATGATTCTTACATAAGATCCTGCATACATCATAAACTGATCGTTGACAGTTATTGTTGCATTCTCTTCCAATAGTAATCTCGTTTCCTTGTGTGAACCTTTTACCTGTGGGTTACCTATTGTAAGAGTTTGCTTCAGATTCAATATAGAACCCTTCTGCAACTCAATAGTTACATGTGGAAAATTCGTAGCCACTAGTTTTTTCCCTCTTTTTACATGTGAAGAAAATATATTAAGAGAAAGGAATGTCTTCCAGTTTCTTACAGAAATTCCCAATGTACGGACTAACCGTAATAGCTTCTTCAACTTGCGGGCATAATTTCTTAACTTATTCTTTAATCGATTTTTGAACGTAGGTAAAGGGAAAAACTTTTCTGCTACCTTATCAAATGGCATTTTATCTAATGCATCAAAGAATGCATCTCTGTTTGGAGAAGTTGAGGTAAGGGAAGAATTCAATGCTGGATTACCTGCTTCAGCATCCTTCATTGTAAACTGTCGCCAATTGATTTTATCTTTGATTGCATCAAACAGAGCTTTACCTTTATCTGAATTGACCATTACAAGTGAAGTTCCTCTATCCTGGTCCATAGAAGGATCAACATTCTCTATTCCCCAAAAATCTGCCAATGTAATGTCTGCCTTTTGCGGAAAGCCTTTGAATGTACACTGGTAGCAGGAAGGCCGAGCAAAATTACCGCTCTGCAAATAACCTATGAAGAATAGATCATGCCAACGATCTTTGCAATATTCCTGTCCGTTTTCAAAGTTCACACGCATTGAGAAATTATGCCATCCCCACTTCTTGTTCTTAAACTTAATCTGTGTTGCCGTTGAACCGTATTGCTTCTCCAACATATCCATATAAGACAGGAATACCTTAGGAGAATTAACACCACGACAAATGAAATCACAGGTGGTCAGATTGTCATACTCCTTGCGCAAGAACTTATACAAACCTTGAATCTGACATGGAGCACCACAAAAGAATACTTTTTCACCGGCTTTCAACAAATCACGGACTTCTTTGTAACCCCCTTCCATTGAACTCTGGAGGTACTTGGAACTTCTAATCTCAGGGAGCAGTTGACGGTCTGGTGATACGATATGCTTTACGGTATGATCTTTGTTGTAGATTGCCCCGCCTATATAAGCATTTTGCTCATACATTGCCAATGCCAACATCGAATGAATGCCGCCAGATGTACTATCTATACGAATAGCTTCATCTTTGGTATAAGCAGCATATACTAAAGGCTCGTCATAACGGATTACATTATCTGCCTTAGTCAATACAGGACAGGTTTTCTGGCACAACCCGCAATCAATACATAAGTCCTGATTTATCTCGGGATACCAAAAACCTTCCTTATCAGGCTGAAAGGTAATGGCTCTCTTCGGACACACATCACCACATGCGTTACAGCCACAACACTTAGATTTTTCTATTATTTCCTTCATAAAATTTGGTTGTCTTTCAATTCTTCTATAATCATCTTGGTAAATTGTTTTCTGCCATGAAGATTGAAAAAGAATGAATTGATATATAATGAACTATCTGTAAATCGTTTATCCTTCAAATGATTAAATACTGGACATTTTTGAGTATTTGCCTCATGGACATAAGCCAAAATCTGATTATTGACAAAATCTTCAGAGAATCTATTGCCCAAATAATCCGTAACAGGCAAAATACAGATTACTGGACGCAATTTTCTATCCAAACAAAACTGAATCATCTCATGCAACAGATGAATATTGCGATTGATATTGGTTTTATTGATATCTGAGAGAACCAGGTTATTGATGTCTATATCAAATTCTCGATTCCAACAATTAATCCAAAAGTCAGCATCAGCTTTCAACTGATTCTCATTCATCGGATTGTTATTGATTAACAAACGGTCTGAAGCTGTTGGCACATCCTTGATTAATCTCTTCAATTTCTTAGGATGAAACAGCAAAGGATAATCAATATGAGTAAGCTTAGTTTTCTTTGAATATCCTACAATATCATCTTCTGGTAAAATGCCATAATACTTCAGATGGTCACCAAATGGATGCCTATATAAAAAAATTTTTAGGACGCATATTGGTATCAATACTGTGGCTTTATCGGCTAAATGATGGCATTCTTTGCGTAGTATGGCAAAGTCGTATTCCAATGATTGTGGACCAACAGCCCAATTCATTGCCTTCACATTTAATCCATCATAATTGAAACCAAACTTAGGATGATTACTACCCAGATTTACCAGTTGTAAACCATTAGGTATGTTATCATCATTACGAAACTTCTCTGTATCCGCAAAAATGTTTCGGTAATCATTTGTTCGTTTATAGAGAGCATTCAAAGAAAAAGCTCCAACTAAACATAATACAAATAAAACTATTATAAAAAATATCATATAAAGCTTATTGAAGTGTCCAGCCTCCATCAACTAAGATGATTTGGCCGATTATATTATTTGAAGAATCACTAGCAAGAAAAGTAGCTAAACTTGAAATTTCCTCAACCAATGTATATCGCTTTGTTAAATGGCTTGGCATAAAGGCATTATCTTTAACATCTTTTCCCTTAACACCATCATGAATATTAGTAACGACATTGCCAGGAGCAATACCATTAACCACAATACCATGATGAACAAGTTCTTTCGCCAATCCTTTTGTTATACAAGTAGCGCCCCATTTAGAGACAGAATAAGGATCAAAACCGGACTTTATGCCAGCAATCGAAGTTATGTTTATGATTTTACCTTTGATATGATGGTTCACCATATATTTTCCTTCAGCCTGGCACATAAAAAAGAGAGCCTTTTGGTTGATATCAGCACATTTATCAAAACTAGCCTCAGTTATGGAATCCCAAGATGCAGCATCATAGACACCTGCATTATTTACGAAAACGTCAATTGGACCATACTTCTTATCTAACTCTGCAATATTATCAGAGGCAGAATGGATATCTGCTATATCCCATTTTATAATATGTATCTCTGGGTACGCAGCATTTAATTCCTTTAGATTCTCTTCCTTTCTTCCAGAAACTATGACTGTAGCTCCTTCTTCCATAAAGGTCTTGGCCATATTTTTTCCAATACCACTTGTACCACCAGAAATAAAGATTGTTTTACCTGCAAGACGTCTATTGGGTTGAGTAAAAGAGACATTTACCAAAACCACTCCCCCAGATTTGATATATTTCAACATATTTTTGAAATATTGTACGTACTTTTTAATCATAGTTTTATCTTTTTAAAATTGAACGGATTTTATTTATTACAAAAACTCTCATATTCTTATCAAGACCTAAAAAATAGATCAATAAAGATGATGACAACACACTTACAATACCGACAGAAATGAACCTTAACCAACCATCAGACATCATATAATAAGTAGTATAAGGCAGAACAAACATCAATGCTCCAATCGGGAAAACCCTACAATATACAGACTTATAGAATGCTAAAGGCGACAATCCGATATATTTCTTTAAACACATCAGTTCAAAGAATGTTTCTAAGAACCATGGAATGACATTTACCATAAACACTGTAACTGGCGAAGCCCCCAATTTCAACAACACGTAACTGACAGGCAGAATCATCAAAAGTGCTCCACCTGCAGTAAGGTTGACCAATTTCATCTTACCTACTGCATGAATCATCATAACAACAGGACGCGTCATGGTTTGTACTACAGATTGTATTAATATAATCCTTAAGAATATTGGGGCATAAGCAGGATATTCTCCAAGCCATATATGCAACACGAACTCTAACTCGATGAATAGAGGAACTAGGATAAAAAGCAAGAGGAAAGCTGCAAGTTTGGAATTTACAGTAGATAACTTTATCATCTGGTTCGTTTCTCCTGCTGCATAATGCTTTACAATCTGAGGGTTAACAGCCATCTGGAAGTTATTGACGAACTGCATCACTATTCCATTTACCTGAAAAGCAATACCGCGAGCAGCGTTCACTACCGTACCAAAGAACATATTCAAAAGTATGTTGACTCCTTCTCCCTGAAACGTCACAGATGCGCAACCAAAAATATTCCATCCTGAGAAGTTCATCATCTCCTTGAAAATCTTCTTATCAAGATTTCTGCTAAATTTACACTCCTCATAATGTCTTCTACAATATATATTATAAATCAAAGCAGAAATACAGTTCACGACGAGAAAGAGAAAGCCATATAATATCAATTTATCGTAATCAACAACTTGAATAAGAAAAACTATCAAGAGTTTCATCACCACATCAAAGATACTCATGTACGCATAAATATCCATCTTTTCATGAGATATTATGCTAGACATGTATGGCACTTGCATTACATTGATAAGCATCGTTATACAGGAAAACTGGAAGACCCAAAAGGCTGCATCCATTCTTCCTGCTTCAATATTCATCTTATTGTATAAAAACCATAAGCCAATAGTTTCTACTAACAAGAACAATACTAAAGCCAGCAATCCATGAAGTGCCATGGCAGTATTAAAAACCTTATGTAGCTTTTCCTTATTGTTTGCACCTAATTCAAAAGTTAGAAAGCGTTGTGTTCCTGTGGCTAATGTTCCATTTATAAAAGTGAACATTGTTACAACACCTCCTACTACATTGTACAATCCATAATCTGAAATACCAAGTGTTTGTAAAACAACTCTTGAAGTATACAGACTTACCAACATAGTGATAAGCATACGGAAATACAAAAGCAATGTATTCTTCGCTATTCGCTTATTATTATCTGATGCTTGATTTGACATAAGGCGTTCTATTTTTATTCTTTTCTCTCAATGATTTCATAGTTTCTCCACTAAATTTAGTAGCCAAATTTGCGATGAATTGACGAAAGCCATCAGCTGTAATTTTGCTATGTTCACCTTTATATTTAGATATCATACAGTTATAGATTGAGTCTTTATGAAAAGCCACCATACTGCCTTTCAAATACCTAACTATATGCCTTGGCTTAATCCTCCGTAAGTCGTTCAAAGGCATTTCATTAAAAAGCTCCAATGGATGGTACTCCTTAGGAGCGACTTCGCAGAATTCCTCACAAAAACATGTAGGCGATAAAACTTGTGTTATTGCATCCATCTCATCTAAATCTATATAAAAGTAATTCCATTCACAAGTCTTATCGACATATTCATATAATAACCGTTTCGGTTTTATTATATAAGCAAATTCCCCAAAATGTAATTCAATACAACCTTCTTCATAAGAACTTGATGCTCCTGCCAAATCCAGTCCTCCTCCATCAGGAAAAAACAAATGGTTTAAACTGTCATATTGACCTAAAAGATTCAGAACAGAAATAATGTCATCTAAATCAGTCCATTCTGCATGACTTGGTACATAGGAGGGGAATAGTTGTTCTTGAACTTCTTGCCATTGTATCAGATTCTGGCGTTCCCTATCATTGTTGATATTAAGCCATTCTTCAAATTCATTCTCCAATTCTTCTGCCGAAGGTCTTGCGGTTTCATTTACATCAGTACATTGAATCAACAATTTCTCCAATGGATACCAATAAACATCTTTCTCTTCCATCACTTGTCTAAGACCAAAAGCACTATTGATTTTGTATTGACCATCAAATGATTTCATATCACCTGTAACAATCATCCAAATAGTCTTTGCCATAGAATACACATCAGCCTTAAATTTATCAGCTGTCACTGCATCTCGCTGCATTTGCGGAGAAATCGTACTTCTTGGACCAAGTTTTGCTCCTTTAGGTGTCTTTGAAGTTTTATTTAGAAAGAACACCAAACCAAAATCAGAAAATACGTATTTCCCATTATATCGTAGAATGTTAGCTGGTTTTATATCTCTATGAGCGATTCCATTGGCATGAAGTTGTGTAAGAAGATTAAGAAGACTTTTGATGATTTCAATTTTCTCGCCAAAAGAAGCAGTGGCTATTTGATCATATATAGGAGTTGCAAGAGGCATAACGTAGTAATAAGGAAGGTCTAAATGTGAATAGCGATGTGCATAATCAGGGATGTTTTTATCTATAATAGGCATAACTCCCATTGTTCCTGCATAGCTTTCCATAAATGAAACTTCGTCATAAAAACGCTTATAGGCATCTCCTGTTCCCCATTTAAGAAATTTAATGGCATACTCTTCCTTGTTTGCATTACGGCATAGCCAAACTTCGCCATTACCACCTCTACCTAATTTACGAGAAAGTGTCCAACCATTAATTTTACGATTAACAGCAAGACGATAGTTTTGTAAATTATATTTTTGCTTTGACATGGGTTAAAATTTTATATTATTTACAAAAGAAGCCACATATAAAAGAAAAGTTCATCGTCAATTTCCAAACTCCTTAATTCTCCGTTCCTCTTGCAATGAGCAAACAAGCAGTTGTCCATTCTTCTCGGCTACGATATAGCCATCCAAGCCTTGAACTACGACCTTGCTTTCATCGGCAGCATGAACTAAACCATACTTGCATGTTTTACCAACATAACAGATGGTATTGTTTAAGACCATGAAGTTGAACCCAAACTTTTTCTTATTTAATCCTAACCTTATACCAATCACCTCCTAGATAGGTAACAAAGGCTGCTCTATAATAGTAAATATCACCCACACTCACTAAATTACCAAACAGGCAAGGGCTTCTCATATCATAAAATGGCGGAATACCTAAATGACAGTTATTTACTACAACTTTTTCACCATTATGATATCCTACAACTTTAACAGTACTTGAAGTATCTTGCTTTAACTGTACATTTTCAATAATAAAATCCATATCTTCTATTAAAACTATTTATAAATGTTATCTTCTCATTAACTTGGCTGCAAATTCCAAGAAATCTGCAACGTTCTTGAAATCATCAAATTGTTGACAATACATACTTGCATAAGGTTCGGGGAGCCTACTGCGTATATCAGCCTTTATCATATTTGCCAAAACCTCCTTTGTGTAAGCTTTCAGCAATTCGTTGTATAGTTTTTCCGTCATAATATCCACCATTATTTCAACATCCTTGCTATATACATCGCCTCATAAACAATAAGATTACTATTCGGCAGCAAAGTATTCTTCGCTATTCGTTTGTTATTATTGTTTGAGTCTTTATCATTGTATAATCTTTGAATTTTCATATTCTTCTATCTCTTTATAGGCTCTAATCATATCGTTATTTTGTTTTTTACCTTTATAGTTTGATTTGCGTCCAACACCTCCAAAAATCAAATGATGCTCATCTTTCTTTTCGAGATAGAATCTTATTCCAAAATTATGTGCTGATTTTAATTCGAACATATTAGACACACCAGTACATGTGCAATGACGGTATAGCTTTTCATCTTCTTTGTTTAAACCTATGAGATTTTTTGAGTATGCCACATTCAACCTCTTTACCATATGTTTTAGTTCTGATGTTTGAAGATTCATAAAATCATCTTTGAACACTTGGCTAAATTCAATAAAATAATTGTCTATACAATGTGTGAAACGAACCAAATAAGCTTCATTTGTTTCTTTATCTTGTAATATTCTCTCAACAACATCATAACGATTTCTGCCATAGAAATTTGGCAACTTATATTTGTTTTCTTTATCTAATGCAATTACCGAATTTTCCCATTCTTTTTCAATTGGGAAAGAAAAAAGAATCCATGAATTTATGCTTGCGATGGCAGTATATAATGCGAGTTTGCCATTGTGAAAATGCATATCCAAGATTTCTTCTAATACAGAATCTTCAATGACTTTAGCTTGGTAATGATAATCTACTAAATTTGCATTATCTCGTTGGCAAAAATAGTTGAAACATGTTTTCTTCAAATCGGCATCCTCTATGTCTTTTATCAAATTAGCTAAAGGCTTTCCACCTATCTTGATATTACTAAATTCATCACCAAGGACAATATACTTCTCTATATCAAGAAGTGATTCTTTGCGAATTTGAACATATTGTTTCATTGTATGCTCAAAAATTTCCTGCATGTCATAAACATTTGCATCAGCCATCAAATCGTTTAGATAGAATTTTTGACTCATAACAACTTAAATCAATTTTTCTGCATCTATCAAAAATTGGTCAAACATTCCTTGTGGCCAATTATCCACTTTTCCATTTTTCTTAATATGACAAGTATCTACTTTCGTGCATTTGTCTTCATCAAGTTGGCACCAATAGGCAATAACGTTGTCTGCAAATGAAGTTGCACTTTCTTTGCAAAAAATTCTAACTCCATCAAACAAGTGGTCACTATGGGTTTCAACTAAAACTTTTGCGCCTGCTTCAACGCAAAGACAAATCAATCGTGACATTTCATATTGTCCTCTTGGGTGAAGGTGGGCTTCTGGGTTTTCTATCAGTACCAAAGAATCTTGTTTTATTGTTCCAAGTAGTAAAGAGACAATGACTGGTAAGGAATAACTAAGTCCGTATCCTACATTAGAAGAACGATGTTGGTCATATAGAGAATATGAAGTATCGGCCTGTCGTGCCAACTTCGGTTCAAACCTTACATCTGGACTTATTTTTTGCAGCCATCCAGCTAAGACATAACTAAATGTTTTGCCTTCTGCTTCATCTTGTAAAGAGTCTGCAAGAATCTCGTCTCCATAATGTTCTATTACATTTAGAACATTTTCTCCTTCTGATCCAAGTTCTAAATTTGAAAGCAACGGTATGGTAGAAGTTCCACCTTTTCTTGATGCAGAAATATAGATAATATAAGGAAATGGTGCTATATTTATTCCGTTCTCGGAATCGTATAATATTTGAGTATGGTCAAGATCATCAATCGTCGCTTTGATTTCTATCTTGTCGCAATTTTGATTCATTACCTCATTTTTGTCTCCTATATTTAATTGATAAAATGCTTTGTTTTCATCTTTGTATGAGACGATATTTTTTAGAACTCTGATTGATTGAATCACAGAACTCTTTCCACTACTATTTAGTCCTGTCAAAATCGTAAGTGGACTTAATTCAAACGTTTGGTTCACATAAGACTTAAATCCATGTAAGCTTATACTCTTTATCATAGCGAATATTTATTAATCAATTTTGATAATTCCTTATATCTATAAACTACTGAACCTTGTCGCATACTATCTCTTGATATTGCGATTATAAATTTGTTGTCATCTAAAAGTTTTGAATAGTCAGCAGCAAATTGCTTTTTATGATTACATAAGCGTACATATTGATCATTAGGCATGTTTGCTAATAATACACCCCAACTCTCAAATAGACATTTGTTGATAGGTCGTCTGCGCAGAGTTCCATAACTTTTTCTAAAAGCATGTTTACCAAAAAGTTTAGTCGCTCTACTCATCGCAATATCAAAATTTGATATGATAGTAGATTCGTCTAATACTTTTATATCTGACACATTTACAGAACCTCTGGATATGCTTCTTTTAATATCCCTCGAATCCAAAAATGGGAAAGAATTGTAAATAATCATAGTGTCTGATAGCCAAGTGTCAATATTCTGGGTCTTTTTATAAAATGTATGATCCCGAATCACAAAAGAAAGAAAACGCAACAACAATTCTTTATCTTCCATTCTCAAACTTTTTATTGAATTATCTGTTGCTTGCTTAAAAGACTTCATTTCCGACATTTTCTTCAATAATGAAGATATACGACCACCATAAAGGGCATTACGTATTTCTTGTGGACTAAGAGGTACTCCACCGGTATTTATTCGTTTAAATACATTTCTTTTTACTTCATCAGGTGTTCCTGGATTTATGATTGTCAAGGAAAATTGAGCTTCCATAATTCTGTTGTAGAAATTATTTGGCAATTTTTTCATTTGGCAACCTTCTATGTTTTTTAGGAACTCCAAACCTTTTAGTTTTATGCCATTTCCTTCATCATCGCTATTTTTTGTTTTCATATATAGTTTACCCAATATGAAATCCCTAAAAGCACTAATTCTTTGTAATCCATCTACGACCGTCCAATTACCTTCTTCATCTGCAGAGACATAAAACATAGGAATAGGTATCTCTAACAAAATGGATTCTATCAGTTGCGATTTTCTTACATCAGTCCAAACTTCATTGCGTTGAAAATCTGGATTCAAAATCAAAGAACCTTGTTTTAATCTTCTGAGCAACACATCCATAGGGATAACCTTTGTGTTTATTGAAATTTCCTTGGGGTTGAATGGATCCGAGATCTCATTTTCTTCCGTTTCGGTCTCTATTCCAGAAAAATTATCTTCTAAATATTGATGATATAACTCATCTATCTTATTAGAAACACTTTCCTCTGATTCTGAAAACAAAAAGGAGTCATAAGAAAATTCCAATTGTCCTAAATCTCCTTTTCTTAGCGCAAGATATTCTTTCCCCTCTTTTGATACCAATACAAAAGTGTCGTCATTCTTTAGTTGAAGGTAAAGATTTATCTGTTCATTATTATATAACTGGAATAACATGTTTTTAAAATTTCATTTAAAATAACTGATCACTTTGTCATAAACAAATATTCTTCATTACCACATGTTCCTATGTCTGTTTGGATTAGGCATAGTTACAACCATTCTACTTGCTTTGATGTCGTTAAGCCTTTCGGTAAATACCTCGAATTTCTGCAACTCATTTCTGTCATCATAGTACATCTGCTTAGTTTGTATGATGCTGATGTTATTTCTACGGAACAATTGAGTCAAATCTACCTGAGCATTTCTTATACTATTGCGTATCTGTTGGTTGGAATCATCATCGTATGTGAAGATTGTGATGTGCTTACTTTTATACTCTCCACCCATGCCACTCTGCTTGATAAAGAAGTCCTTGAAATAAGGGAAGTCCATTCCGTTAATGGAGTGTCCAAAGAAAATGATGTCATCGGCTTTATCAAAATCTTCATACATGTTGTTTGACATATAGAAGCGACTATTGTCCTTATACATAAAAGAATACTGCTCATGTAATTGATTGGCAGGGTCTGTCAAAACACCAAGTATGATACTGTCATTTTCTAAAGAGCCATGAACATGAGTAATGCGTGAAGTATCTATTTTAATTCCACAAGAAGTGGCAATGTCACCTAAACTTGTGTAGTTGAATGTATAATATTCAAAGCCACCAACATCTGCAATCAATCGTAAGACCTGGGCAGCATAATGATTACTTTCCAAAGTCCGTGATTTCTGCTCGTCTTTCAGATACTTATCAAGAGCCTTAGTTACTTCTATAAAATTCTTTTTATCTTTATCAACAAGATCTGTCGTGAGAGATTCTGGGCGTATGGCACGTACATATTCATTCATAGTCTTTTCTATATCAAACCATGCTTCCTTTTCTTTTGCCTCCCTCAACGCTGCAAGTAAATCTTGATCAAAGCCGTAAGTATTTCTCATTAACTTTTCCCAAATATTGCTTTTTGCAAAATCTGAATACCGGGTTCTAAGACCTAAATCTATATCGAACCCATTGCCTATTATCAATATTTTTTTAGCCATAATTATTTAAATTTGATAAAGTTTCAGCATCTCTTCAAAATCAGAGATAAATTCATTGCGTTCATCCTTATATTTCTTGAATAAAGGAGTTAAGACCTTGGATGCGGTTCTGCCCCAAGAAGGCAACTGGCTTCTAAACCAAGCTTTAGCTTTTATCCTATCATGCAATATTTCATCATAAGTTATGTCTCTGAAACATACTTGCTTGCTATATCCTTCAGCTATATTTTCCCAAAGTTCATCTGCTTCTGATAAATCATGCAAAAAAGTTGAAGTCAATTGTTCTGGTGACATGCTGGTTGGTAAAACTAAGATGTTGTTAGCCTTAGTGATAGACTTCATCTTGTTGGGTTCCTTACGTACATCACCATCAACTATCACAATAGCCGCTGGTTCTATGAAAGCTGGAACTTTCTTCGATACCAACGAGATTAAATTTGCGCCAGAGAAGTCGATGTCTATGAAATTAAGTTGAGAAGTTTTGCCTCGCAACAGGTGCTTGGCAAATATGATATTCTCCTTATCCTCAGTATAGACTGTGATTTTATGAACAGGTTTGATTTTTCCTTGTATAACCTGAAGATTCAGTGTTATGTTGTGGAAAGTAGCCTTGTCATTGATAACAATATTGTTGTCTTGCTTTTTCAGATAGACTAATCTTACCTGGTCTTTTGTTGCATCTTTCTGACTGCATTCACCAACCAAATCGTCAATGCTCTCTAAGAGAGATAAAGAGTGGGTTGTAAAGAATATTTGCAAATTAAGTTTTGATGCATATGTGCGCAACTCTTTTAGCAACTTCTTTTGTGATGCAGGATACATGGTCGCATCCAATTCGTCTATAGCCAATATGCCACCTTTGTATTCATGAGGATACTTTTCTTTCAAATGCTTGAAAGCAATAGTTCGTTAAAATTTGAGATAAAGGCTAAGCAGTTTTACGCTGCCAGCCAAAGAGTTCTTTGATAGTATGACTAATTAACTTTCGGTTCGGTATTCTCCGACACTTGTCAAAAATTAATTTAGCGATGTATGTGCATGCCATGATCTCCTTGAAAGACGCCATGGAATACGACATCCCGTTTTCCTTCATCATCACCTTTGCTACATTCTGTGATGCGAATGATGCATTGTAGGAAAAGTCCAACTGGTTCTTGTGTCTTGCCTGGCAATGCGTAAGGCCGGTATACTGCTTTGCATCGCGAAAACAAAATTCTATTTGGAATCTTGAGCGGTATGTGCGCAGCACATCCTCACCCGACATGGATGTCTTTGTTGAGAAGAAAAGCTTGTGCTTTCCGTTGGGCATAATCCAAATGACAAGGCGCACTTTCTTCTTCAAAGCCTTTGAATAGGCAATGAGTGTGTAGGCAGTGCCCTCAAGTCCTTCAATATGCAACTCTGCCATACGAGTGAGGTCAAGTTTCTTGTAGTTGATTTTTCCGTCAAGTGTCTTGGGACGTCCAGGCTTGTGGGAACGAGGCCCCGTATACACATAGTATAGGCTCGCTGTATCCCTGAAGCGGCTGACAAGATGGAAACCGCACTCTTTGATTCCATCCACAAACGGACGGATAGAGAAGAAGGCGTCAGCGACAACAATATCGGTGACCTTCAACAATTCCTTCTTGTAACGCTTGATGACCGCTATGTAATGTTGCACGAGAGTCATGTTGCGCAGTTTCAACTCTCCTGTAGATGGAGTCTGATGGGCGCGCAGCATCATGCAACTGTTGGCATAGACATCGACAAGAGCCAGTCCCATGATTTCAAGTCCATGCTTCATGGAACTTGCACAACCGGACCAGAAAGTACCGATATGCGGAGTCTTCTTACCAGACTTGCTGATGTAGCTCGGATCAATGGCAATAGCCAATAGACCATCCATATTCAAGTAACGTCTGCAAAGGGCAAGGTTGAACTTCACCCAGTCTATGCATTTAGCACGGCCACGGTTGAAATTCGTTCTGTAGGTCTGCTCGCAATGGGTGCCGTAGCGCTCCATTTGAGTGAAATTTATCTTTCTTTGTATCGTCATGTACAATAAGAGTATTTCCAAGAGAAGGTTTTCGAAAGTTTTGCTTAACTTTGCAGATGAACTTTTGATAGCATCTCTGCAGATTTCCGTATATTGGTTGAGTGGTTCTGATGTCATGTTACTTTAAGCTTTGAACACTATAAAGTTACTGATAATCAGCCACTTAACCAAATTTTATTAGTTATATTACGTTAATTAACTCCTTCATTTTCAAACGATTACGTTAGAATTAACAGAGTATTGTTATATTCTATCCGTTGTATCTTTCCGCACATTCTTTCTGCAAGATTCAATCCTTGATCGCGCAGAATGTCCCTTTCTGCAGCTATGAGTAAAGTTCTCGGAAGCATATTCAACTCTTCATCACTACACAGGCCTACGCTGATGGCGGAACAGCGATTGTCTGCATTGATGGTGTACGCCCGATTGAAAGCTTCCATGATTTCGGCATCCAAACCAAATCCTTTACCATATTGCTTCCATGATTCCGAACCATCGTCAAAAGCCTTTGTCACAGGGTAGAACAGAAGCAAGGATTCTATTTTGCCGCGGCATGTTTCTGACAAAGCTGTGGCCAGGGCAAGGTTGCCTCCAGAACTGTCACCGCCAATGGTGATGTGGTTGGCATCAATATGCAGCTCTGCAGCATGGTCGATGATGTAATTGACGGCAGAGACACAATCGTCCAGTCCTTCAGGATAAGGGTGCTCTGGAGCCAAACGATAGTCAAGAGCTATAACTCTCATCTTGCCCGATGCAGCCAGGGCATCACAGAACCTTCCACAACTATTGATGCTCCCAAAAGTCCAGCCTCCTCCATGCAGATACAACAAGACTGGAAGGCGTTGGTCTTGACTTCCCTTGGGCTCATAAAGGCGCATGGATGGGGTAATCATCTTTGTTTCCACATGGTCAGAATACTTGGGTAGAGCATTCCGGGCATTGCGGACAGCTGTCAACTCTTTGTTATCTCCATCAATAGCCCTGAGTATAGCCAATGTCTGTTTGTGTTGTAGGTCTGACGGCATGTTACGTAGGAATTTATCCGCCTGGATGCGCATCAAACATTGTTCTGCTATCTCTGCCACCTCTTTTTCCTCTTTAGACTTTTGCAAGAAGATGGCAATAGATAAGTGAGAACCGTCGGGCAAAAGAATGATTCCAACATCGTTTCTATCTTGTCTTCCGTCAGAAGAAGAAAAACCAGAACCTGTCTTGTGAATCAGTTTGCCGTCTTTGGGCAAGACTGCTGCTATGCGATGCTGACCAGTTTTACAATCAGCCATTGTATCCCAGATAAAGGAGAGATTCTTGTTGTCATTCCTATGATGATAGAACCACTCCAAGAGTCTGGTCATTTCTTTCGGAGTGGCTGAATTTTCTGTGGCTTTATGAGGATTTTTTTTCATCTCCTTCTCCGTCAGTTGCACATAGATGTCTTTGAATCCAAGCGTATGGATATATTTCTCTACTGCATCCGGCTGTCCGCATGATGCAAACAAAAGGTCGCAAGCATTATTGTCGCTCTGTTTCAATGACCATTCTATTAACTCTGCAAATGTGAAATAACGCGCACCTTCAAATATTGACAGCATGGGCGACCATGTCTCTGCGTCCAGACTATCCTTGTGCACAAGAACAGAGTCGCTCAGTGTCAGTCCTTTCTTGTGCAAGTAGTCTGCTACGTATAAAGCCTGTGGGAATTTCATGACGCTGTGCATGGCAAAAGCACTATCTTCCTGATGACCGCAATATAAATCCCCATTAATAATGCTTGCCCCATATAAAGGACATAGTGATTGACCTTTCGCTTCTGTAGTTTGGATGTAAGCTAAGAAAAAGGTGAGAAGCAGAAAGTGTTGCCAGATGAATGAATTTATCTTGTCTTTCATTTTTCTAAACTTTCTTTATGAACTTAGCCGGTACACCACCAACAACAGTTCTTGGTTCTACATCTTTTGTTACAACAGCTCCAGCTGCAACAACGGCTCCTTCGCCTATTGTCACTCCTTGCAGTATCGTTACATTTGCTCCAAGCCAAACCTTATCTTCTATACGAATAGGCTTTAATGTCATGTCACCACGATGCTCTGGATCGGGATTGTGATTGATAGTACAGAGTGTTGCATTATGTCCTATAAGGCAATCATTGCCAATGAAGATACCTCCTTGATCCTGGAACTTACAACCGCTATTGATGAATACCCGCTCACCGATATGGGTATTCTTTCCACAATCGGTATTGAAAGGAGGAAACATGCCGAATGTCTCTGGTACGTCAATGTCCCAAAGGTCGGAGAACAACTTTCTAAGCTCCTCTGGCGTGTGGTACTTATTATTTATCTCCATGGTAATGCGAATAGCCTCTTGTGCCATCTGGTGCATGAAGAGGTGCGGTTCGCTACCGTTCTCGACAGGGTTCCCTGCTGCTATGTAATCTCTATATTCTTGTACTGTCATATCTATTCAAAAGCAATTACGGCGCATGTCCCGCGCTCGCATTTCAGTTTGATGTAATATTTGTCATCATCCACATAAACAAGGGGAGTGAGTTCTTCGCCCTGACGTGATGCCACTTTAGTTGCCTTTACTTACGCAATGCCAAGCAGCTCAATCTCAAAGATAAGTGTGGAACCTCCTGGTATGCCTGGTTGCGAAAACTTGCCATAACCCATTTCGGCAGGGATATATACCTCCCATTTATCGCCCACACACATCTGCTGCATAGCGATGATCCATCCCTCGATAAGGTCACACAGACGAATTGCCAAAGGTGCACCTCCACTGCTGCTGTCAAACTGCTTGCCGTCGATGGTACGACCTGTGTAATGGGCAGTGACGATGCTTCGGGGCGTGGGATGCTTTCCATCTGCCTTGCCCTCTGCCAACACCTTATAATAAATGCCCTTGGAGAGAGCCTTCACTCCCTCCTCCTGCGCCTTTGCTGTAAGCCAATCCTTGTTGGCTTGTACGTATTCTCTTTTATTCATGTTCACATTATATTCGTTCAAGTATAGCAAGGTCATGTATATCTTTATCACGAAGCTCATATCCAGTATGAAAGACCTTCTGAGCTTTTAATGATATACATGGAATAGTTCTTCCCTCAAGTACAGCCGTACCAAAGAAATCAGGCTGGAATTCATACCATCCCCCATTCAAGTCAGCTTGTTTGGAGGTTCCATCGCTATTCAATACAAATGGATGGATATCGATATACCCCAATTTTTCACTATGAAGTTCTATTCTGTTTGGATAGCAGTCCGTCTCAATCAAATAACCCTTTTTTTGCAAAAGTGTTAAAAGTTCATCATGATATTGGGCATCGAAATCAATATCAATATCCCGATGCGTCCGGGTCTGCTTGCCATACAAAGCATCTACACCCCACCCACCATCTAACCAATACTGGATTTTCATGTTATCGAGTAAGTCCAGTACTTGAAATAAGTCAGAAATATTCGTTGTCTCTTTCTTTATAATGTGTAAATCGCTAATATAGTCTATGAATGCATCCACCTGCCGTTTCAAGCTAGACCTCTGTGTTTCGGTCAGTATCATACGGCCTTCCGTCCACGCCTCCATGTTCAGTTGGATGCCCGTCTGAGGTTCCGTCATCACTTCTGCATGGATAAACGGCAGCGTGAGCAGTTCGGCCAGCTTCTCACGGCATTTGGCTGTTGCCAATGCGCCACCAGTACCGCTAAGAGCCACCTTCTTGCCGTTAATGGC
>ENA-OPSC01000227-OPSC01000227.1-human-gut-metagenome-genome-assembly--contig:-NODE-227-length-31570-cov-5.814596_pt1 | contig 31570 bp, 34 predicted proteins | sample MGYA00241800_ERZ501891 | MGnify/ENA primary metagenome ERZ501891 (study PRJEB25962, sample SAMEA2042407) | human gut metagenome | biome: human gut; feature: human-associated habitat; material: faeces...
AAGAAAAATATCTATTTTTTGTCTTTTAGGTATTGACTATAACTAGCTGGTCTTTTAGCAATTGATTTAGCATACCTATAGTTTCTGTATATGTAAAATAATTACTCTGATCCTGCTTGCTAAGAGCAGAATCAAACTTATAGCTGATTTCAGAAAAATCAGTATTCCAGCTTATATCATATCCATCTCCTAAATTCTTAAACTGCTCACTTACAGAACTTAAATATTGATTCATATTTTCGATCAAAGTATTTTTTTGCGACTCTGTAACTTTTAATTGAACAGTGCCATCACTATCTATATAAATATATTGATAATCGTTTCCAGCTGCTGCCTGAAGAATATTGATTACACTCATTCCATCAATAAAGGATGATTTTATATCAATCACTTCTCCTTCATCCTCATATTTCGATTCAAGTTCACCAGCTTCTTTATCATCAAGTATATAACTGGCTTTCCATTCTGTATCACCATATGAAACATCATCCTTTTCTAAATTACCTCCAGCAACTAATTTTCCTGTATCTACATTATAAACATCTAAAGTAATCGTATAATCTTTCTGCCCATTAAAAAGTTGATATAAAGCACAATAAATAGCTGTTTTCCCAACATATGCAAAGGCTTCTTTGAACGATATTATAGTGTCATAATATACATTAATCACATCAAAAGAATCACTGCAGGATGCACTATACTTAGAACTGACATTCGTTAAAGTCGATAACTGTGCATCTACCTTATCTTTAGCATAATTCTTCCAATAATTAGCCTGTTCTTCTGTAACTGAAATCTTAACTAGTCCATCAGCAATTTTTAGTTCTTCATAGTTTCCATCACCATTAGTTTTTAAATAATCCATAAGATTATCTGCATTCATACCAGACAAACTTTCGAATGATTCCGGAATAGAAACTGTAATACAATCGCCCGCATTCTGTGTCGATTTATTATCAACACTTTTTTTACTTCCACATGCCGTTAACATAAATATGCATAACACTAGCATTACACTTATACCTATTTTCCATTTTTTCATATTTTTTTCTAAAAAAAACATCATCATTTTTTCTTCTCCTGTCTAAATCAATTTTTTAAACTACCGCAAGAGCAACTAAAGATGCTCCTCCAGTTTCAGGAGCTAAAACAATGGCTCCCGCTATTATAACTCCTACTGCAACTCCCCTGCCGCAACATAGCCCCAATTGATATCTGGTGCTTCGAATTGAGGAAGTTGTATCGGTTCAGGCTCTACAGCCGGTACTGGCAATGGTGTCCATCCATTATCATTTTTCCTTTTTATCCCTATAGTTGATGTAATCGATCCCACCTCATCTTCTGTCTTAATTGATTCTTCAAAGGACACTTCTTCTAAAGACATTTTGTCTTTCACAGTATAAGTATCTTTTCCAACTTTCATTGTAGCAGAACCTTCAAGTTCTCCACTATTATTGATTGAAAAACTCGTTCTATCCGATGAAACTGATACACTCACTTCTTCATCAGTATTTCCTTCAACCCCAAACGAAAGAGCTCCGTCTGAATCTGTTGAATACGATATATTTTTAAATTTAATTTTTTGATCCTCTGCTATTAAGTTAACATCAAAATCCGAATTTCCTCTAATATCTGCATTAACAGAATAGTAGCTTCCCCTTTTAAATTTGCCCATTCTATATATCTCTTTGCTTTTTCTAAACGCTTATAATCACCCCCTGAGACCATATCATTTTCTTTTAAGTCCATTATTAATTGTTTTTTATTTGAATACAGTTTTGCTAATCCATAATGGAATGGCTTTGGATTTTCAAAGAAAGTTTTATGTGAATCAATGTCCTTTTCAAGCATTTGCTCAATCTGAGTAGCTTCTTCTGCATACGCTTTATATTGCTGCTTCAAAACATATGCTTGATCCGCTAATGCTTCCCTTTTTCCCTCTTGATTTATCTTTACACTTTGATAATTTTTTCCCCCCAGCGTTCAATCTCCATATCCATTTCGTTATTAAATATGCCTTCAGCCATTATTATAGCTTTCAATCGTTCCTCTTGTTCATTGTTATAAAATGTAATGATTATAGAATTTAATACTTCCTCTATTATAAGTTCCGCTATCTTCATATACTCAGTAATTCTCTTATAATTTAACTGTTCCAACCCAAAATACATTGGCAACTGTTTCTCCACCAATAAATTTTACAGAATCAAGTCCGAACACTCCTGTAATTTTCTTAATGTACAAGAATAATCCAATCCCTTATTGCTCTTAATTATTCTTTGAATTGTTCCAATCATTTCTTGAGGAGCAAAAAATGATTCTATTTTTTCATATTGTTCTTGATATATTTTTATCTTTGAATTCAACTCGTCTGAATCTTTACAATAATCCTCCGCAGATTCATGCTCTGCAATAAGACTCGTAAAATCATAATGCATTCCTTCAAAATTTTGCTGCGATAATAAATTTCTATGTGTGAATTTTTTAGTTATCCAATCTGCAATATAATTTGATAGTATATCATCCGATACTTTTCCTTGAAACCAAGATAATTCAGAATTTGAACTTTGTATATACTTAAATATTCGTTCTATTTCTGTTCGTATCTGTCCATTTTTTTCTTGTAGCTCTCTGCATTTCCATTCTTTACCCGCATATGTATCTCGATAACCACAAACTAATTTTAGAGTGTTCTCTCGTATTTTATCCCAATCGATCTCTATCATGTGCTTCATCTCCTACATCTTTCTAATTTTCTTAAGTATAACACGCATTTTTGTTATGGGAATATGGGAAAACGGGATTTTTTGCTAGCTTTTCCTTCTTTACAAGTACAACTCTATCTACACAAAAGAAAAGAGTTGCCGTTCCCGGCAACTCCCACAGTTTTGTAATCCAATCTCATTATCGTTCGGATAATAATCCCCAAAGTAATTGTTCTCTCCATCTACATGAATATGATGATCTGATGGATAGTAACTCATTTTAATTCCTTTTCCATAATAATAAATATATTCTCCATCATCACCGATTTCTGTTGGTTTTAAATCCATATCCCACTCGGCTACAGTTCCATCCGATCCGGTACACTGGACAAACATCACTGCATCATTCATAACATTGATTTCAATGCCACCTATGTCTCTGGTTCTGTAAAAACTGTTGTAAGTGATAAACCACACGTCTGAATCTATCCGGAATGAATCATCCATCTCCGCAGTATTCACTTTATCAGCTTCTGCATCTGAATTTGCTTCAGTTTTTTCAACAAAACTATTTATCCCTGCGTTTTCATCCTTCAATGTAATGACAATATCATAGCATTCCAATTCTATAACGCTGGCAGTTGATGGATCAAGTTCATAATATGTACTTGCACTTAATGATCTTCCACTTCCTAATGTCATTGATCCACTCGTATTTTCGGTACAAATATACGTTTGAACCACCTGATTATCCGCATAAAGCTGAAAATTCCAATCCACAGTATAAACCTCAATATCACCAGTATTTTCTATTTTATAGTTCACTCGTGTAAAAGTACCCAAGCTGTCAGTATATGGTTCACAGCTTTCTATCGTCAAAACCTGCTTAGATTCGTCAGCATCTGTAAATAATACTGCATTTCCAACCTGTGGACAAAAGTTTCCATCAAATTCTTTTCCACACTTATTACATTTCATACTTGTCGCCTTTCATTAAGCACTTCTTTAATTACACTTCTCTCTTTATGAACATTGCGTTTTATTTTTCATTTTCCTTCAGAACAACATGATTATCCACAATTTTGAAAACCGAATTAAACTCTGCAAGTTCCTTTTGGCAAGATTGTGTGTAGTTCTGGTGGCTTGCATGTTCGTTTACTATTCGCAAATAATTTTCTGCTGGCTTGCTTGTCCACCTATGAAAATTTTAATCTCCAGTCGATATTCCTGCAAGAAGAAGTTTTGTGGTACTAATGGTTAGTACCACGATTGTTTTCTATGTACTGAGCAATATCAATTACCTTTGCAGGCTTTCTCTTAGTAGCAATCCCTAGTCGTTCCATGTCTAATTTAAAAAGTTCACTCGGATATCCATCCCCAATCTTTGCCACAATGTCAAGTGATAAATTAAAAAAAGACAAGTACCATCAAAGAAAAATTTCTTTCACAGCACTTGTCTTTCTCTATTATATTATCGTTCTAAAAGCTCCTACTTAAATACTTACAGACTGTTCTTCAAAATCTCCAACACCTCATCATGATTCAGCACCTTATATCCACCCTCCATGATAAGTGTTCCGTTTGCGATACCCTGCAACATTTCTTCTGTTGCTCCCAACTCATGGAGATTCATTGTAAGTCCCAGTTCTTTCATCCAAACTTCCATACAGGAAAGCCCTTCTCTGGCAACCTGTTCATCAGCTTTTCCGGCAGGATCGACCTCCCACACATTCACAGCAAAACGGCAAAACTTGCTAAGTCCATAAGGCATAATATACTGATAGTAAGGAAGTGACACCGCAGAAAGCGTCATTCCGTGAGTTGCATCCGTATATGCTCCTACTGCCTGACCAAGCATATGAACCATCCAGTCGGTACTTTTTCCTCTGGAGATAAGCGTATTCAGCGCCCAGGTTGCAGCCCACATGATATTCGACCTTGCCTCATAGTCCTCTGGATTCTGAATAGCAATTCTCGAACTGTGAATTACCGATTTCATCAGTGCCTCGCTGATATAATCGCTGGTATTGTCGTCCTCACCAGAGAAATACTGCTCACAGATATGATTGAAAATATCATAAATGCCAGCCACCATCTGCTGTTTCGGCAATGAAAAAGTGAATTTCGGGTTCAAGACTGCAAATTTCGGCATCACAGCATCTCCAAACACATGACCGATTTTCAGCTTTTGATCGTGATTGGTGATGACCGCACCTCCATTCATTTCGCTTCCGGTTCCCACCATAGTCAATACACAGCCAACAGGGACAATCTCACAATCCGGCTCATCAAAACGGATATAATATTTCTCCCACGGATCTTCATCACAGTGAACAGACACGGAAACCGCTTTTGCATAGTCGCAGCAGGAGCCGCCGCCTACAGCCAGCAAAAAATCTACGTGATTTTCTCTGGCAATCCGAACCCCCTCCCTTAATTTTTCTATTGTAGGATTTGGCATCACTCCTCCATCCTCAACGACTACTTTTCCGTTATCTTTCAGTAATCTCATAACCTGATTGTAAATACCATTTTTCTTGATAGAACCGCCGCCATAAATCAACTGAACGGTTTTTCCATATTTTGGAAGCTCCTCGTTCAAAGAACAAAGAGAATCCTCTCCAAAGTAAAGTTTTGTCGGATTTGAATACGAAAAATTTCCTAACATAATGTTTTTCCTCCTTAGTCCAAATAGATTTCTTTCGCCATGCGGAATGCTGCCCATGCTTTCGGCCAGCCAGCATAAAAGGCAGCGTGTGTCAAAATTTCTGCCATTTCTTCTTTTGTAACACCGTTCTTTTTTGCCTCTCCTATATGAAAGGCAAGAGAACTGTCCAGAACACCGCTTGCCATAAGTGCTGTTACTGTGACAATGCTTCTGTCTCTTGCAGGCAGCTTATCTTCTCGTGACCACACTTCCCCAAACAGCACGTCATCATTCAGTTCCGCAAATTTTGGTGCAAAATCACCCAGGGCATCTCTGCCCGCTGTTACCTTTTTCATGATCTGTCTCCTTATTTAAGCTTACTGTATTCTTCTTCCTTCACCGGCTCCATCCATTCATTAGAACTTCCTTCTGCCGGGACCTCCACCGCCAAATGAGAAAACCAGCTATCAGGAGCAGCTCCATGCCAATGCTTCACTTCCGGCGCAATATTGATGACATCACCAGGTTTCATCTCCTGAGCCGGTTTTCCCCACTCCTGATAATATCCACGTCCGGCAGTACAGAGCAAAATCTGTCCGCCTTTGTGATGAATATGCCAGTTATTCCTGCATCCTGGCTCAAAAGTTACATTTGCAATTCCAACTCTTTCCGTTGTCAGCATGGACAGGTAACTCTGTCCAACAAAATATTGTGCATACGCATCATTTTTCTCACCCAATGGGAAGATCTGTTTAAAATCTTTTTCTGTCATGATTGATTCTCCTTTCAAGAATTAAAATAGTCTAAAATCTCATGTATCCTTGCAACCTGATCCACATGGAACGGGCAGCGTTTGTTACAATGCCCACATCCAACTCACAGACTTTTTACCCATGCTTTCAATTCTTCCTGAGACAACAAGCCATTCAGCATTTTTCCTTTCATCAGGATAGCGCCAGGACAACTCGGTGCAAGTTTTTCATTTGTGTTTCCCATGCCGCTGCCGCCAGAAGTAGCAAAAGGAACGATGGTTTTACCTGAGAAATCATAACTCTCCAAAAAAGTATTAATAATCGTTGGGGCAACATACCACCAGATAGGAAATCCGACAAACACCAAATCATACTGATCCATACCTTCCAGTTTCCCGGCAATTTCAGGGCGGAATATCGGATCATTCATCTCCACGCTGCTGCGACTTTTTTTATTTGTCCAGTCCAGATCAGCACTGCTGTACGGTACCTTTGGCTTAATCTCATACAGGTCTGCTCCTGCCGCTTCTGAAAGTTTCCACGCTGCCTTTGCAGTCACGCCGCTTGCTGAAAAATAGGCTACCAAAATTTTCTTACTCATAGTAATTTCCTCCGTAAATTATGTTATTGAACTTATTATAAATGAATCTATATCACCTGAAATGTTTTCCATTTTTCGGACTTCTGCCTCCAGAAGAAAATGACCGCCCGAATGCTCCAGTCACAAACCATTGCAATAGCAATCCCGATCACGCCCATTTTCAAAACAATTCCCAAGAGCCATGATAAAAGCAGACGCACTGCTATTGTAGATATAACCGAAACATACATGGTAAATTTCACATCACCCGCTGCCCGCAGCCCATTACTAAGCGCACCGGAAAAGGGATATGCTGCTGCATTAAACACGTTATGGATTAAAACCAGCCAGATTACAAGCCGTTTGGTCTCCGGCTGCAAAGCATAAAATTTCATAAAGAATGGAGTCAGAAGAAAAATCAAAAGATTCCATGCCGATGAAATCAGCAATGTGATTCTTGTCAATCTCTTAAAATAATGCTCCGCAGCATCTGCATCCCCATTTCCCATACACTGTCCAATGACCGTTATAAATACGGGACCCATAGCGACTCCCGCCAGCGCAGCCAACGACCAGATACTTTGTGCAACACCATTTGCAGCAATCTGATATGTTCCAAAAAGTGCAACGATACCGCTTAATGCTACTTTGACTAACTGGAACACACCGTTTTCCATCCCATTTGGAATTGCGATTTTTAGAATTTGTTTCATGAAATCCACATTCCACCGAAAAATCCACTTGCAGCGATAGAACACTTCATTTTTTCTCTGAAAACAAAGTACTGTAATCATCACGGCTGAAAATGTCCGAGCGATCAGTGAAGGGTATGCAACACCTGCAACACCTGCACGCAAAACAAATACACCAATGAGATTTCCAATAACATTGATGATATTGGAAATTACCGACAAATACATGGTCACACTGGTTTTTCCAATACTGCGAAAAAGGGCGGCCCCGGCATTGTAAACCGCCAATGCCGGATAGGAATATGCAGAAGTCCTAAGGTATGTAATACAGGAGCACATCACAGAATCTTCCACCTTGCCAAACATCAGATGGAGCATTCTTTCATTTCCAAGCAGAACTATCACTGCGATCAATATGGTAAAAATCGTAGAGAATGATAGAAGCTGACTGGCGGATTCTCCAGCGTCATCATTTTTCTTTCTACCGATATATTGGCTGATCACAACCGCCCCTCCGGATGCCAATGCTGTAAACAGATAAATAAAAATAGTATTGAACTGATTTACCAATGAAACACCGGATACCGCTGCTTCTCCGGCGTAGCTGACCACCAGTGTGTCCGCCATCCCTACAAGCATTATCAGCAGCTGCTCTAAAAACAGGGGAATAATCATAGCCTTCAAACTCTTATTTGAAAACAGAACCGTTTGCTGATCCATGTCTTTTCCTCCACTAAGATTTTACAATTTATTCCTTTCTTCTGCTCTGTGAGGTTATCTTTCTGATTCCTTTCACAGCATAAAAGCTGATAAAAACCCATAATCCCATCATTGCGGTATACTCTGCAAATACAAAAACTGCACTCTGTTCAAAATCAAAAAACACAAACTCCTGCTTAAGGAACATATAGGAGACAATATTTTGCTTATGGAAACAGTACGCTCCGTATCCCGCAATAAAAATTGCTATAAAACGCATCAGCCATACAAATGTAGCAGGGGTTTTCTTTCTGTTACAAAGTCTGCGGAACAGTCCAAGGACCATGCTCCAATGAAATCCTAAATGAATACTCATCATCACAAATCCCCAGTAAGATGCCGTCAGGTGCATGGTTCTCGCTGTTGCCATCGGTCCATGAATGGGAAGTCCCGCAAAAACATGGCGGGACAACACAACTCCACTAAACCCCAAACATAGCATGGAGATAAGAACGCTGATATTGATGAGCGTCTGCATTGTCCGCAACAGGGTATATTTCCCTTTGAACAGGCTACCATACCACTGGACGTTCAGAATGTTATGTAGCAAAAATAGTACAAGCATCCCTGTTCCAAACCACTCATGAAGCTTCTGTCCGGTGACTTGATAAGCCATCAGACAAAGTAACAGCGCTGTCATCAGTAAATCAATTCCCATCTTTATTTTTAGTTTCATGACTCATTTGTCCTTTCGTATCATTTAGATAAACCGAGTCCCTGCACCCATTCGCTCACTCTGCTTTCCGCATCGGTTACACTGGAACTGCCAATATGAAGTCCGTCAAGAATAGTTGCATCCGGCTCCATATTTTTAATTTCATCAACCGCATCCGAGAATGCACTGCCACCGGAAGTGCAGAAGGGGATCACTGTTTTCCCACTGAAGTCATACTCGTCAAAAAAGCTGTACATTACCATAGGCATACCATACCACCAGTTGGGGAAGCCAACAAAAATCGTATCGTACTGATCCAGGTTTTCGATATGCGTAGCCAATTCCGGATGAATGCCATTGTTCTTTTCAGTCTCTCCAACATCAACGGTATCATTGTAGTTATTGGGATAAGGTTCTACTGTTCGGATAGAAAACAATTCTCCGCCGGAAGCTTCTGCAATCATATGGGCCATCACACCGGTATTGCCTGTGACTTCACCGTTGAAGATTTGAATACTGGCTGATGAAGAAGCGTCCACGTCATCGGGAAGCTCCGCATTTTCACCATAGGTAAAATAAGCAATCAGAATGTTGCTACCTTCCGTTTCTGTGCCTTCTGCAGGAGTGGATTCTGCCACCAGAGAGTGTGCTTCGCTGGACACAGGATCAGAAACATCGTTCTGCTGTGTATTAGAGCAGGCTGCCAGAGAAAACACCAGTACAACAGAAAGTATAAGTGCGGTTATTTTTTTCATGTAATCATCTCCTTGAAATCTTCTTTATCGGGTTATTCTGCCAGGTTCAGATCAAGGCTGTTTACCCATTCCATAACGGTATCCTGAGAATCGCTGCCATTTAGCCGCCGTCCATCAAGCCAAGTGGCTCCGCTGGTGAGACGCTCCAGATTGGACGCACTGGAACCAATGCCGCTGCCACCGGAAGTGCAGAAAGGAACAATGGTCTTGCCGGAAAAGTCATAGCTTTCCATGAAAGTGCTGACGATTCTCGGTGCCTCTCCCCACCAGATAGGATAGCCAACGAATATGATGTCATACTGCTCCATATTCTCCACACTGCCGGAGATAGCAGGACGGGCATCCGGGTCGTTCATCTCAATGGTAGTACGGCTGTTGTTATCATTATAATCAAGGTCTGCATCCGTGTAGGCTTCTTCAGGAACAATCTCATAAATATCTGCATTCAGACCGTTTGCGATATGCTCTGCCACGCCCTTTGTGGTACCTGTCGCAGAGAAGTAGGCAACCAAAATCTTATGCTCCTGTGCATCTTGATTGTCCGTATTCTCCATATTTGTACTGGTTTCCACAGATTCGGTATCAGCTTTACTTTCCACGAAAGTATCTTCTGTAGATGGCTGCTTTGTCTTGCTTGCAGAATTTCCACAGGCTGTAAGTCCCAAAATCATAGTCAAAGAAAGTAAGATAACGATTGCTTTTTTCATTATAAATACCTCCATCTAAATCGTAGCCTCTTTATCTTTGTGACAAAAATCCTTGCTGTGCCAGCATTTCCGGTACCTCCGGGTAATGACAGTAAGGAGGCCGGTAAAAGTCGGCAGCCATTCCTGTCCAGTCTCCAACCCGGCTGTTCCACGGTCTCTCGCAGATATACGGCGTACTGCTCGTCATACTGCTTCAGCAGTCCTTTCAGGTCGGAATTATATTTTTCCTCAAAGCAGACCGCTTCCTTCGGCAGACGGGGCTTCTGCCCAGGTTCTTCCGCCGGATACCCCACACATAAGCCCAGCATAGGCACAACATATTTGAGCAGATTCAGTTCCCATATCGCCTCGAAAGCATGAAGCTGGATGTCCCCAATCGGTACAGTGCCCAGGCCAAAGGATTCGGCGGCAACCACCGCAGTTCCCAGAGCGATTCCTACCTCGTTTGCCCCAACAATCAGATTGTCGATCTGGCTTACAACAGAATCAAACTCCTGACCTTTTTCCTTACAAGCCAGCCAAGTGCGGTAAAAGTCTGCGCAGAACACCAGAAAAACAGGAGCCTGCGCAATATGTTTCTGACCACCGCACAACTCCGCAAATTTTTCCCGTCGTTGCTGCTCCTGCACGACAATAGCGGATATATGTTGGAGATTTACCCAGTTCGGGGCTGCCTGCACTGCCTTTAAGATTTCATTCAGTATTTCCTTCTCTATTGGTCTGTTCTGATACTTTCGGATAGACCGATGCGATAATAAAGTTTTCATTATTACTCCCATTTAATTTTTCACTTCCTTTTATTGTTATTTTTTATTTTACAGATCATATAATCGATTGCATCAAGTGACTGTTGCTTTTCATGTACCTCATCAAGCAATTTGTACCGATATTTTCGCAACATCCTTATCTGCATTTCTTGATCTTCACATCCTGAAATTTTTGCGATTTCTTCTTTGCTTAATCCGGCGTTTATAAGGGGATCATAATCCGATTTCATGAAATAGCTCTCCCGCCTCAATAAAAAAATATAGATGCAGAAATTAAAGCTGTTTGCTTTATCTCTACACCTATATTATAATTTTCTAATTGAATTATATCAAATACTTAGTTTTTATGGCTTATCAATGCCTAAAAAGCATTGAATATGTTTGATGAATTTTGTGGTTGCTAAGCTAAACGGCTGACCACGTTTCCATGCTAATACACTTGTTGCTGTAAGTGGCGGATCAAGCGGTCTGAATGTAACCTTTGATTGATCCCAGAAGGGTACAGCCCCTTCAATCACCAATGAATATGCCAAGCCTCCATTCACCATAATTGCGCTGTTCGTACTTAAATTGCTGGTAAAAACAATATTCAGTTTCTCATAGTAGTTGCCAAACCAACTTGCCAACTCACTCTGCACATTCATACGTCTTGGAAGAATCAAAGGCAGTACAGACAAATCTTTTGCAGTTACCGTTTCTTTCTTGGAGAGTGGATCATCCGATCTCATCAGAACCACCCATTTTTCCCTTATATTCAAGCGAATAAACTCATATTTTTCCATATCAATCGGCTCAAGAAGCAAACCAATATCCAGTAGTCCCTTATCCATTTGTTCCTTCACCAAATCTGCTGTGGCTGTAAAAATGTCAAAAGTAACACGGGGATATTTCTGACGAAAGGACTCAATTATTTTAGGAAGAAGTTGTACAGCAGCAATTTCTCCACACCCAATGGAAATTTTACCTTCCACCTGTTCCTCTTGCTCCACTAATTCTTTTTCTGTCTTATCTACAAGCTGCAAAATTTCTTCCGCACGACGGCGAAGAAGTATTCCTTCATTTGTCAATTTGATTTTCCGTGTCCCTCTATCAAACAGCTTTACACCAATATCTTCCTCCATCTGTGCAAGCTGACGTGAAAGTGTCGGCTGCGTGATATGTAAAACTTCTGAGGCTTTTGTGATACTTTCTTTCCTTACTACGGTCAAGAAATAACGAAGAACCCTGATTTCCATGAAAGATACCTCCCAAATTCATCATGCTTAATAAGTATATTTTAACGTATCTATACTCGAAAGGCAATAAAAAACATCTGCTCATCGTATGCTTACCGGTAATGTAATTTTATGTAAAACTTGATAAACTCGTCTTTACCTCTTCTGTAGGTTCGACTATGATATATAAGATGCTGTGGATTGTTTTTTCCTCCTACCACTTGATGGTTTCAGAACAGCTACAACCACAGTCTCTTTGTATATTTGTTAATCAGTTAGATACCGCATGACGTTTTATTTAGAACGAGGTTACAATCGCAAGGAGTTCCAGTTGTTCTAAAACAGCATTAATACATTTCAAAGGAGATTTTTTATGATTTATGTAGGAATTGGTGTTGCAAAAAATAAGCATGATTGCTTTATCACAAATTCAGATGGAGAAGTGTTATTCAAAGCATTTACTATCCCTAACAACTTAGATGGTTTTAACAATCTGTATCAAAAGATTGAATCCGTTATGGAAGATATATCAAAAGTAAAAGTAGGACTGGAAGCCACTGGACACTATAATTACTTAGGATGTAACGCAGAAAAATAAGTCCTCCGATAACCTTCTATTCTATATTCTGCTGCCGAAATGTGTCCCCAAAGAACACAAGCCGCATCCCATATTTTTTATTCAAATCCAATGTTAGCATTATTTTGAACTGCCATTTATAAATTCCTTTCTATTAGCAACTTGCTATATTTATCTGCACATGTTTCTTCATTTCGCAATATCACTATCGCTCTATTTCCACAATATCATCAAAGCCACATTTCAATTCAACACATATCCTTGCCAGAATATCTAACGATACTTGTTGATCGTTGTTCATTTTGGTAAATGTACTTGGTGCTATCTGTGTTTTCTTTCTCAATTCAGTTTTCGTCATATCCTTATCAATTAACAACTTCCATAAAGGTTTATAAGTTATTTTTACTTGATTTTCTGACATGTTATTTCCTCCGATTATCACGTCAAATAGTCTTTTTGTCTTAATTTTTATTATATCATCAGTTTTTCGCTTATGCAATTATAAATTTTGAGTTCTCGAAATCGTGCATATGATTATCCATGAAAAAATTGAGCAGAGGAATCACCTTCCTCTGCCCCTATTCCACATCTTATCTTCCGCCTTATTAGCATCTCTACCAATACTCTTATCATAAACCTTCTGAAACTCTTCAAAAAGCTCATCCCCATCCAGCTTTATCTTCAACCTTTTCATTACTTCCGAGAACAACCTTATGCTACCGCCTACATCGGCAATATCTAATCCGAATATATCAGCCTTATCAGAATCACTGACATTCCCATAACCACCAAGCTCTGATATTCTCCTGACAATCCAGCTAACTTTGTCCACTGGCTCATTTTCTTTAGTTTCCACATATTCACCTTTATCTGTTACATCAGTTATACTTTTGTCCATTCTTGCCACATTCACATCAGACGAATTATGAATCTCTGTTTTTCCTATGCCATCTAAATCAGTCTGTTGTTTTCTCGCACTATCAGCTTGCTCTCTCAGTCTGCCTATTTCATTCTGCTTATTGTTAGGATTCATCACCTCAACATTTCTATCAGGCTCAACGACTGTTGCCGTTGCTTTCTCAACCGCAGTATCCTCTTCCATCCCCGGTATCTCAACATCCCTGTCAGCAACAATCTCCTCCTTCCCCGACACCGCATAATAAGCCGTATACAAATCTTCTTTTATAATGTCATCAGCAAGCTGTATCTGCCTCTTAATTTCCCTTTTCTCCTGCTTCAGTTCGTCCAGTTCTTCCTGCACTTCCACATGCCATATCTGATATTCCCGGTACTGCTCTTCATTCTTTATATTGCGTTTCCGACTAGAGCTTTCTCTGTATATCTCATGCTGTCTGTCCTCAATCTGCTGAATCTTTTCTTCCTGCTCATTTATGAAATCCACAAGATCAACAACACTTTTGATGTCATTATTTACAATCAGCAGATATTCGTCCTGTAACTGATGAAACCGCTTCAAATCCTCTGTATACTTTGCTCCACCGACTGCAAAACGCTTCTGCTCTACAATCCTTAATCTGTATAGCTTTGCATAAAACTTCTTCTGGAATGGTGACAGCTTCGCCCTGTGCAGCCCCCTGATATCCGACGAATAAAAGTAAGGCTTTGCCATCCAAGGCATATCCACATGATGCCTTAGCATATCCTCTGAAAACATCTCGTCCATTTTTGCAAGCTTATGATAATACCGAAATCCCGGTGCCTGTACCTCCATCCACGCGTCTTTTTTAAATACATATCCAAGTCTTTTCATCAGATATTTAAAATGCTCCACATTTCCGGCTGCATACGCACACATCTTAGCATCACGAAGTATAATATCCTTCATGGACATTTCCTTTTCCCACTTGTCCCTGCTGATATTCTTTGCATTTCTGCTATACTCTGCCGGCATTATGGAAAGTCCAAGCTCATCACAATATTTATTTGTAATCGGCTGCAGATGATTCTTCCAATTGCCTTTAGGTGAATTATACTTCTTGCCGGTTGTCATACTCACACTATTCCAGATCAGATGCCCATGCATATGTTCCCTGTCAGTATGAACTGCATACACCGCCTCATAATCATTGCCAAGCACATCCTTTGCAAAGTGCTCCAGCACATACATTGCCTGCTCTGCCGTCACTTTTTCTTCCGGTGAAAATGATATGATCAAATGATAGCCCTGCCTTTTACCTGTCTTATGAAATATATTCTTCGTCTCCTCCATCTGCTCAAATGCCGTATCCGGCAGGCAGTTAATACCGCCCACCAGTACACATTCTTCTGTCTTATCCGGATTCTGGATATATTCCAAAGCATTCTTCAGGTGTGATGCTGGATTTCTACCTTCTGACTCTTTTATATTTAAGATCTTTGTAATCGCCATACTTCCAGCACCTCCCCGAATGTTTTCTTTACATCATCCAGACTGTTCTGCAATTTATCAATATCGCTGTAATACAATCTCCCCTGTGAATTGCCAAGCTTTACCGTCTGATTAATATTATTTGCAATACCTGCTATGATACGGATTGCTTTTGCCCTGTCCTCAGGATAACTTGTATCTATGTTACCGCCCGTCCGGATCAATTCTCTTATATAGGCACTTGCTGTCATTCCCGTCCGGTTAAGTGCCGCTTTTAGAATATCCATATCTTTCTCCGACAGCTTCACAGATACCTTATGATCTTTCCTGTCAGACTTGTATCTTCGCTTTCCATCTGCCATACGTTTCTCCCCTTTCGTAGTTTTCTAATGCTGTATCAAACCAATCTCTTTTTATCTGTACCATTGCTTTTTTCATCCTTTCCAAAAGTTCTGCTTATAGGTTTTGCAAGATGCGGAAAAGGTCGGACCTTTTCCCGAAAAAATATAAACGCCATCAGCGTTTACATAATTTTTCGTCTTGGCAGGAGCACCTGCACCCTGTATATAATATGTGGTGGTTAATGTACCACCACAATTACTGATATGGTGGCACTTTTCGCCATCACTTTACTGTTTTAGTGGCGTTTTCCGCCACCACTTTTCCATTTTGATGGCACTTTCCGCCACCATGGCTTTTTTCTCGCTTATCTGAGTGGTGGCGCTTTTTGCCGTCACTTTGCTGTTTTGACGGCGCTTTTTGCCCCCACTTTTGCATTTTGACGGCACTTTTTGCCCCCACACTTTTTTCACTCTGATTTGAGTGGTGGCGCTTTTTGCCGTCACTTTGCTGTTTTGACGGTGCTTTTCGCCCCCACTTTTGCATTTTGACGGCACTTTTTGCCCCCACACTAATGAAACTGCATCACCACATCCATAATAACGATTTCCTCTGCCATCATCCTGGTCTGTGTCCTTAGCTGTAACTGTTCTGTAAAGGAATTTGGATTCTTTGGCTTATGCTTTCTCAGCCACTTAGCTTCAATATCATCGAGCAACTCGTATGCTGTTTCATTGACTTCATTTGCTCTCTCTTCAAGTTCTCCGAACCGCACCAGACTCTTATATCTCATCGGATATTCTTCCTTGATATATTTAATCCACATGCGACCATACTTTCCTGCATCTATATCTGCCTTCTCTGTTCCTGCAACAATAACTGGATAAAAGATTCCATCCCTTTCTTCATATGGAATACCAATCTTTTCAAATGTTGTTTTACTCATAACGATTACCGCCTTTCTCATCACTCTGCAGGATATCAAGCACATGCTTTAATGGAACCAGCAGTTCTTCAACATCTATACTTCTGTCAGATTCATCTAATAACTGTAATTCTTCCAGTATCGTATCAAGATGAACCTGTACTTTCTTTGCCACCTTCATTCCACCAACAACCCTGATTTCATGCTTCAGCAGACATTGGATGATATAATCCTGTTTAGATAGTCCGCTGAGTGAAACCTTCACATTCAGCTCTTGTGCTTCCTCCGGTGACATCCGAAATGCTACCACAACATTTCTCCATCTGTTCTTGGCATCCAGCCTTTTCTCGCTCATAATAATCTGCTCCTTCCAATATAAAATCTATTCTTTTAATTCCTACTGCTGCATATATCCTGCAAAAACTTGTACCGGCATGATTTATAATGTTTTGCATCACATTATCAGACTGCCTTGTACTTATCAATGCTTATAATCTTTTCCGCAGCCGCATCCATATCAAGCATAGGTGCTGTTTCCTCTACCTGCATAACGTCTACATCTTCATCCTGCTCTTCACAATCCTCAAAGCTTGCATTGACAGCATCAAGTCTGTCCACCATTGCCACCTGCTTTGATGGAAACAGATGCGAATAACGATATGTGATATCAATGCTCTCATGACCAACCCTGTCAGCTATTGCAACTGCGGAAAACCCGAGGTCAATCAGATGTGAAATGTGCGAATGCCTTAGATCATGGATTCTGATTTTCTTCACGCCGGATAATTTGCATCCACGCTCCATCTCATGATGAAGAAAGCTCTTTGTCACCAGAAAAATCCTGTCTGTTGGTGTCTGGTCATATAACATTGCAAAATATTCCTGCATTTCTTCCGCAAGGAATTTTGGCAGCTTGATTGTTCTGTTGCTCTTAGGTATTTTCGGTGTTGTAATAACATCCTGCCCCTGCAGCCGCTGATACGATTTATTTATTCTGACTGTGTTCTTTTCAAAATCAAAATCTTCCATTGTAAGTGCAAGCAGCTCACCTAATCTCATTCCTGTCCAGTACAGCATTTCAAATGCATAAAATGAAACCGGTTTGTCAATCACCGCTTCTGAAAACTTCTTATATTCCTCCGTTGTCCAGAAAAGCATTTCCTTCTTTTCTTCCCTGCCCATATTTCCGGCCTGTCTTGCCGGATTTGATTTCAGATTATAAAACCTGCACGCATGATTGAATATCGCACTTAAAATGTTGTGCATTGTCTTCTTGTAAGTCTGGGAATAACTCTTCCCATTTTCATTACGGAATGCAACCATCGCATTCTGCCACTTGCGTACATCTCCCGGTGTAATCTCATTCATCTTAAGATTCTTGAAATATGGAAGTATCTTTGTGTCCACAATGTGTTCTTTGGTAAGCCATGTGTTGAGTTTGACATAATTTTTCACATCCTCTGTATACAGCTTCCAGAACTCTCCGAATGTCATATCCAGATTATTCTCCTGCCGTATTTTGTAATTACGCTCATAATCCAACGCTTCTCTTTTTGTTGCAAATCCTCTCTTCTTTATCTGTTTGTTTTCCCCGGTCCAGTCCTTACAATAGAATTTGACGAACCAGGTGCCTGTCTTACTATCTTTATAAGCTGGCATATTCATCATCTCCTTTTCATTACACACGCAAAAACAGGTGCATAAGCCATACGAACTTTTGCACCTGCTGCGCTCATTCTCTTTATCTGTCAACATACTTCAAAACCTGTAGAAATACCGAAAGCTCCTACCAGCTCCCGATATTCCCTTAATATCAGCCTGCATCACTCATTCCATAGAATCGTTCTTCAAAATACTTTCTGTTTACTCTTCCACGAATTGCGATATAGCCTTTCTTTACCATTTCGTCATTCAGTTCCCGCATAAGCTTATATGCTACTGACTTGGAAATCCCAAGAATTCCCATGATATCTTCCACTTTTAAAAACTTTTCGTTCATGCCTTTCACCACCTTTCCATTAAAATTTGTTTTGGCGTTTCTCCATACCAGTTCTGCTGATGTCACAACCAGCCTCCTTACCTGAGATAATCTCCTGTAATACCGCCCGCTCCTGCTCGAGGTACTCGGTCCGCTTGGGGGAGCGTCTACATTCGCTCGATTCCTATGAATGTCCTGGCAAATGCCTGTTAGATTTCTGATACCGCTCATTCAGTTATTTTTTCAATACCATATCGTATAGATAATTGAATTGACATTATTCTATACCGTGTGGTATTGAATTGCCAAGAAGTTTTTCTAATGTTTTTGTATAGAAAAACTTCCATTTTCATTTTTTCCGTGTTATACTGTCTTTAACAGTCCATCAGTGACAGATAAACGGAGGTAACTACACTATGACAATTGGTGAAAGAATAAAGAAAATACGGGTATTCCGTAAAATGACAATGGATGAGCTTGGCGGTGCACTTGGATTTGAGGGCAAAAATATGTCTGTCCGTATATCCCAGTATGAAACCGGTGCCCGCATTCCCGGTGAAGATATGATTCTAAAGCTTGCTGATGCTTTGCACTGCAATTACAAGGCAATCTCTGATTACAGCCTTGGTGCTGCTGAAGATATTATCGAAACACTTTTCTGGCTTGAAGAAAGTGCCACGTCACTTCCTGCACGTGGAAAAGGCACAAGATTTCCAGAGTATACAGCTCCCGGCAACCTGATTCATCTGACTGCGATGACACCTGCTAAACCTTCCGAGACTGCCAGACCAACTTACAATGAAGATGATTATGACAGTTCAGGCTCACCTGTCGCATTAACTTTTGAATATGGATTGGTAAATGATTTCCTTTCGGAATGGTGTGAAATGAAAACGAAATTAAATAATGGAGAGATTTCTCCTAACGAATATTTTGAGTGGAAAATAACATGGCCTCATGCGTGAAACATAATGCCATCCGCTGTGCACCATCTCGATGGAGGGCGTTCGCCCTATAGGAATAGAAACCTGCTGTCTGTGGAATGCAAGCATTCCAAGCCATCAATTTTCTATTCATGCACAGCTCACTTTAGTACCAAAATAGTACCACAAGGCAAAAAACAAGCTCGCAAATGCCCATTTTACTAGGCTTTGCGAGCTTTTGAAAATTATTCAAACTCTTCCCAAGGGAAGTATCACCAAATCAAAAATGCTGATTTTATGCGGCATTCCACCTCATCTATTTCATCTAATGTTACTCTTTTCATGTCGTTTTCAAAAACTTTAGTAGCAAATTAGTTGCAATGATTCAATATTGCATCTACGAAATCCATGGCAGATATAATCTACTTTTACTACTAAAAACGAATAATCAAATGTGGATTGCGGGTGCTTAACTGTGCCTGCTGCCACACCCACTATGAAAGGAGCTTTACCATGAGCAATCAACACAAACATCCAACTATAAGTTTTAGAATCAGCGATGCTGAACGCAAACAAATCGAAGCTCGTATCCTTGCCAGCGGCATGATGAAGAAAGATTACTTTGTCCGTTCCTGCATCTATAACCGCATCTGCGTTGTCGGCAAGAAAGAAACCATATATCCTCTTGTACAAACTGTTAATGCACTATATCTGCAATTACTTGAAATGCAGAAAGCATTTATTGAATTCTGTGAACCCCCAGCTTTAAACAATCTTCCTACAAGTGATGAAATCAAAGAACTACAGACCGACTATAACAATATGCTTACTGCCATCATTGATCTGCTTGATGGTGCTAAGTATCTGTGGGAAGGAGAACACCATGAAACAAAATAATCCTTGTTACCTGTTTGGTATGTATGAACCTGATACTGATTCAGTTATTGTTAATGCCATCAATGATACATATACAGGCACGCCTCTTACTATCAATTGTGAAAAATGCAATTCGGCTGTCTTGCTTGATACACCTGATGATATTGTGTATCTATATCGGCTGGCACAGGAAAATCCTCTGCTATATGCTGAATTGGCTTGTAAACCTGATGGATTACAGGAATATGTGGATGCTATGAATGAATTCAATTAACCCCTAAAACAGTCCTTTCACACAACTTTGTTAGGACTGTTTTTTACTCGCAAATTACATTCTCATATTTATGATATGTAATTGAAACCCCTGTCATATCTTCTAAACTATATGTACCCTTTTTTAAAATAATTGTTTCGTCTTGTATTTCACAACTCATAACCACAAATTTACCATCATAATTTGATACTATAGCTCTATTCTGTTCAATAACCTCATACTCTTTCTTATCAGCAATTTCATAGTTAATTTTTATTGTAATCCCTATAGCTACATTTAAAACATATAGTATCAACGCTATTGCTAATATTATCTTTCCGCACACACTATATTTCTTATTTTCCCAGAAGAAATTCCTTATGATTATAAAATAAGCTATCACTATGTCGACAATTAAAAACACGCCAATTGTTGCATAATTATCTATAAATCGTCTCAACCATGCCCAAGGAATAATTTCTATTAGGTTAATCGTATAAGAAAGATTTTGAAAGAACATAATATATACCGTTATAATAAATGTAAATATCACATATAATTTGCTATTCATTTTTTTATTTATGTATGAAAATATAAATGGGTAAACAAACAATGCCAATGCACAAAAAATAAAAATCAATTTATTCTCGAACATTTCTGTTCCATCAAAGTATTTTCCATCTATTCCATAAAAATTCGAACACGAAACAGAAAAGTTTTTTGAAATCACCAAATTTATCATTTCTACTAAAGTTATACTTGTAGCCAAACCTGTACTCAAAATATTCCATATATTATCTTTCAAAAATTGTTTAGTCTTATTATCTTTTATACTTTTAATAACATTTCCTTGACTGTCAACTATGTCCCTGTTTTCTTTATCCTGCATATCTGCTCTTCCTTACACTTGCTTCATCACCCGTAATAATACTCAAGAATATATGAATGTTATAAACAAATTTAACTAATTTCTTGAAATATCATCCCTGTTTCAATTCTATATCATAATAAATAATTTAACTTGAGACAAGGATATTCATTTCAATATTCTAATACTGTAAATTCACAAATCTTTACTTTCTAACACAATGTTCTTTTACTTTTCATTCCATTTCTGTGATATTTTCTTATTCATTATCCATTGGCTATAAGTATAATAATTTTCTTTTCCAACAAGTTCCATTAAAAATTCTTTAAAAGTCTGATCTATAGGAATCGTCACAAAGAAAAATAACCGTTTTCTTGGTCTTGAACAACAAACATAAAACAAATTACGATTTCGTTCAAAAGAAATCTGCTTCCCACTCGGAATGGAAGCCTTTCCAGTTATCATAGGTGCATATGTTTCAAACTGGTACATATTCCAGCCCCTACTAATGACAAAAATAACATTGTCATATTCTTCTCCTTTGACTCCATGCTCTGTGGAAAATAACGCTTCAGGATATAAAAATTCTATTGCCGAAATGAATTGCGTATAATCCAACTCCAAAACTGCTTGAATTGACGCATTAGATGAATATATTGTTCCCGGTGCATTACGATACAAATGATACCATCCATCCAATTTAGGTGGAAAAGGAATTAATTTTGTTTCATTTATAACCTCAATAACATCAATTGCTCTTTTCTCTCTTGCTTCTCGTAATTTCTCTTGAAAAATTTTCCACTTCTCTTTCTCCGATTTTTTAGTAATTGGATATCTCTTAATTCCTAAAGTATCAAAAAGCAACTGCATATTTAACGTTTCTAATGCATGGTAGATTGGTTCAACGGTGTCCATAAAAAACAAAAGAAAGGGATCTTCCTTGTCACGTAAACCATCGTTAATGATACTTAAAAGTCGTTCATATCCCTGTTGTGCAGCCAATACTTTATGTGTAATCATTAAAATTTTTAATGTATCAGAATCCGCTGTATTTTGTTTTATTTCTTCGGAGATTTTATTTAAACGTATTTTTAACTCTTCTGGTGGCAATTCGCCTTGAAAATTACGATCAGTACGACGTTCTCCGTCATAATCCTCACATGTTATTACGACTACTTCACCCTGAAAGTTATCTATCGCAGATGTTTGTGGCAAATCTGGTCGTATATCATTCAAAAGTTGAACAATTCTTGGAGAAGATCTAAAATTTGCACCTTTTTTTATCACTTCTAAATTTTTATGTTCTATAATCCCACAAGCTTTATTTGACTGATAAATAGTTTGCCACGCATCTCCGAAAAAGGCAAATTGTGGAGATTTCTTTTCAGCAATAAAATATTTAATAAAGCGTTCGATAATCGGTTTATATGAGTCTTGATATTCATCAATCAGAATCAAAGGATATTTATCAGAAAATACACGTCGAAATTTTGCATTATCCAAGAGTTTACAAAACAGCTTAAGAACATCATCATGATAAAGGTACTGAACTCCATTTTCCTTATACCGGTGCCCTAAAGTATATGTAACTTCATTAACCTTAAAAAAGTCACCTTCATCTGGCAAAAAATCAGGGTCTGTTGTTACAACATCCACAAGATAGCTTTGATATTGTTTGATTGCATTCCAAGCAAACGAATGAATTGTAGATGGAATAATAAATGAATCTGTTGATAATCTTTCTGTGATAACCTCTACAGCAGCGTTCGTATATGTAATACAAACTACATTTTGCTTTTTTCGACTATATTTAGACCACATATTTTCTTGTATCCATTCAATGACTCTATTAAGCGAATAAGTCTTTCCTGACCCCGCACCTGCTTCAACACGAAAACTATGTCCATCCCGTAATGCTTCAATAATTTTCTCGTCTACTTTATCAGCTTCAGCTTTTGCTAATTCATAATTTGCACCATGATAATTTTCACACATAATCCATCATCCTTTTTATTCAAGTACCTTTTGGTTATTAAGCCATATTAATCCAGATTTAATGTATGTCGGAATGTTATAATCAGTACACTCATAAATAAGTTTAAGTGCAAAATCTGTTTTACATTTTCCAGAAAACTCCAGATCATCTTCGGTCGGGCTATCACTTAATCCATAATGTGAACGATTGACATTCCGAATAGCTTCTTCTAAAGAATGTCCACATAATTCATTCTCTTTTGTTTGAAATTCAATATGACATTTCCCTCTGGTTTTATCGTCAGAAGACATTGATATTATATCTGCCAAATCAATTTGGGTTTTATCATCGTTCGACAACCCTTTATTCTTTCGAACCCACCATTTTAAAGTTTCATTAGATGTTGTTTCACCACACGAAACCGGAACAGATTTATAATATATTTGTCCATTTTTACCTTCTTGCCCCAATACAGAATCTACATCCGTAAATATAAGACACGGAATACCTAAAAACTCAATAAATGGAATAAACTTATAAGCATACGCACCACCGATTTCAATTAAAGTATAATATTGAGCTGGTAATTTATATTTCTGTGAACTAAAATCTCCTGACTTATCGCACTTATCTATCATATCAGGTATTAATAACCGTTCTGATGCTCCTTCAACCAAAATTGCTTTATCCGCAAAAAACAAATCACATTTGGTTAATGTAAGATATTTTCTAATAAAATCACTATTATCTGGATTCTCCTGTGCAAATGAATTTAAATTTCTATAAATAACTCCTTCTTTTGTTTTTTGTGCATATCGAACTTTTGAGAAAGCCATAGTATTAGCAACATGAGCAGAATGTGAAGTTAAAAGAGTCTGAATTCCTACAGAAGTAATTTTCCCAAGAAACGCTTCTAAATATTCCGCAAAAGCATGCTGCATCTGTGGATGCATATGAGATTCCGGTTCCTCAATAAAAAGTAATGGTATACAAGCATTTCCGCACTTTTCTATCTTCTTCGCAAATGCCGCAAGAAGAAACTCCATTTTAATTAGATTTTTATAGCCCAATCCATTATATGTACCTGGAAGACATTCGCTACTTGTACCTGCTGTGTATGAAAGCTGAGTTTGATTTTTTATCTGATCATCAATACTTAATTGAGTAGTTACTCCTAGTTGAAGTTCTTCTCCGTTTGGATACCCAAACCCAACCGAATCATTTACAAGTGAACTTAAAATGCTATCACTTTGTTTCTGAACATTTTTATTTGCTTTCTCAACAATAGCACGCAACTCCTTGACTTTTTCTGCAACACTTGGATCCAGTTCTTCTTCATTCATTTCGAAAAATTCTGAAATAAGCGAAGAAAGAGAACTATTCTGTGTTCCATCCTCTCCAAGAAGACGTTCTGCTGGAATAATATGAAATGGGAAAAGTTCTTCCAATTCTTTATGTTTCTTTATTTGTGTTTCCTTTGGATTTTTAGGATTCACTGCATAAATTACTAATTCAAAAAGTTTTGAAAAATTAGTACTGATAACATCCCTAGCCTCATCTGATGGTACAAAAACACCATTTGGGTAATAGCTTTCTTCCAATGTTTTCCATAACACTTTTTCATCTGGCTTTAACCGAAATTCCACACGAATTAATGCAGTGGTAGTATCTACATCCACATCTATAATAAAAGGCGATAGTGCCCCTAAATTATCCTCTAAATCTTCTAAAGAATAATCTACAAGGAACTCTATAGATATTGGTTCTAATTGCTCACATAACGATTCAAAAGAAATTTCTTTCGACATAAATGAAGCTATTATTTCATACAATGTTTTTCTTTTAACCAACGGATAGTCATCAAAGGAAAACGGATGTCCATTCAACACATTTTCTATACATGCCAAACATGATGTCTTAGCTGTATTATTTCGACCAACAATTAATGTAGTCTTAGCATCAACTTCTAATTCAGCATCTATAAGCAATCTGTAGTTTTTTATTTTTATTTTCGATATATACATATTTGCATCCTTTCCACTGATACACGCAGAAGTAATCTGTGTACTTTCTTCATCTCAAAATACTTTTTAAATCAGAAATATCCAGCCTTATATTTTTTTAATTAATATGTGGGAAATCACAAAAGAACGTATTTCCATTGTGACTTTCCAATATTACAGCTCAATTTTGATATTCAATCAACTTCACTTCTCCAGCCAGTACCGGAGCAATCTCCTCATCCAATTTTTTGACCATTTTCTCATGAGTTGCAATTGTATTAAGGAAATTTAAAAGTTTCTTCATATCATCCCGATTAAACTCACAATGTGTAAAATCATAAGAATTGAATTTTAACCATACTGACTTTATAACATCATATCCAGATATATTTAACCTCTGCAATGATAAAGGACATTTAATTCTTATTGTTTCTTTCCCATCCGTGAGCAATAATTGTTCATTTTCGGCATCAAATGGATGTGCAATACTCTTTAATTCAAATCCTACCGGCACTTCTTCCATAATTCGGTCATAATCATAGTTCAAAATATTCTCCGGAACATAGTTTACTTTTTCTAGTTCGGCAATTTTTTCTCCAATTCGAGCAATTTTAAGAAAAATATCCTTATCAGCTACAACAGGGACTCTTGCTCGCTTATCTGACTGATTTACAGTGAAAAGTGCCCCTTCAAATTCATCAAGATAAACTTGCGAACATAATACTGCGTAGATATAAAACACCAGATTTCTGGCACTTTCATGCTCATTCTTTCCAAGCATCATCATAACCATCTGAAGAATATCAGCAGATATATTGGATAACATTTTTCCACTTTTTTTATCTGGATATTGATTCACATAAACATGAGAATTGCCACGCGTACACATATCATTATCTGGATAATACCAACAAAATGAAACAAACTGTGACAATGTAGGATTCAAATCTTTCGGAGCATGTGCCATAGCAAATCCAATTGTATCTTTATGACTATATGCACTTATTATTTCCGGTCTAAGACGTGTTCCGCCACCTCCGATATGGCTATACTTAACCAATAATTCTTTCCATAACAACACATTAGATGTAAAAAATGGTCGAAATGAATATGGCTTTATATTATCAGCAAGGGTCTTGTCCATCACGCTTCTATTCTCGCACTCATTCAATGCATTTTCAAATGCTATTATTTTTTCAATTTTAGGTGGTTTATCCTGCTTTGCAAACCATGCACTTGCCTCTGTTGCTCCATTTATAGCTATATCACGACTCCGTCTTTTTAGCATAGGAGCCTTAACATGCGTAAACAGTGCGGTCGGTGCAAGCTTTATTCCAGAACAGTGATTAATAAAAATTGCTGCTTGCTTTTTTTCTCCACTAACAGGCCAAAATTTTTTATACATTTCCGTATTAAATGGCTTTGTTGGAGAAAATGCGAATGTATCATTAGCAATATCGTATGTGTAAAATCTCGATACAATTTTCTCAATACTCTCATTTAATAATTGTTCTTTATTTATTCGCATACAATGCGAATAATCACAATAATGAAGCTTTGTTATTGATGTATCATCTCCATATTTTCTCGTCAAAACAATAACTGCACGCCCTTGAAGTGTGTGAAATAAACTATCACTTCTGGCTCCTGTTCTCGCATCTGCGTCTACAGATACAATCCATGCATCAGAAAAATTTTCACATAAATATTTTCTAGCATATTTATATGATTCTGCTTCCAAAAAAGACAATGGCACAACTAATGAAAGTACCGAATGATTCGGTGAATCCAACAGTTTTTTACAACTCCATCTTAAAAATTGCATAAATGGATTATTAATCTGTTTCTGAATATTTTGTCTACCTCTTCTCAATTCTTTTGGTGGTCTAAAGTCCTCCATAAGATGATTTATAATAGAAAAGTCTTTATCTGTATTATCTCTTATCGTATCCGAACATGGTGGATTTCCTATAACTAATTTCAATGGCATATTAGAGATGCGACTTGCTTTCAATAATTCTCTACCTTCAATAGAATCTTTATTTGCGTCTCCGTTAAATACACTATTACTCAATGTATTTGCCAGTAAAATGTGCACGCTGTTTCTTTTTGTTCCATCTTGCTTTTTCAAAACAGCCATTCTATAATTCGCCAACATATATGGTGCTGGAAGAATTTCTATTCCGCAAAGCGTATACGCACCATTTCCTAGATCATGGTTAATCACTTCTTCCATAAATGATCCTGTTCCACAACAAGGATCTATAATGGTATTTCCATCATCATAAATACTTTTTCCCGGAAAATTCTTTGATACAACATAATTTGTCAATTTAACCACAAAATCTGCAAGTGCTTTAGGTGTATAATAAGCACCAAAATCGAATCTTGATTTTGCATCGTATTTTGCCAAGAACAGCTCAAACAATTGATGATAGTCTGGATTAACTAATTGCTGATCTGTCATTTTTATAAAAGACAAAAACTTAATACATTCATCTATCCGTTGATTAATAAAAAAATTTTTATCTGAATGATCTCTCAAATAAAGCATAAGATTTCTAAATGGTGTTAATGCTTCACCCTCTGATAAATCTTCTTTAATATAGGCTATAATTTTCCTTTCTTTTTCAGCCGGAGTATCTTCTGGTAAACACAAAACTCTATGAGCATATAAAAGACAGAACATAATAACTTGTGCTGTAAAATCAGCAAATACGTCCGATGTTCTTAACTTCAAGTCATTATGGTTATAAACCAATTTTCGCATTTGTTGAAGCAAGATAATAACTTCCCTTTCATTATCGTTCATTGCTTCCTCAACCGGAATATTCGCCAATTCTAAAATATCATCTGCCAACATTCTTGTTCTTACAGCAACTAGTTCTACCAATTTTGCTTCGTTCATCTGCTGTGCTGATGGATTTTTGAAGAATTCTCTCATGTAAACTTCAAAACGTGGATTAAGCGTTTGAGCTGACCAATCTTTCGTATGCATTTTTTCTTTTTCTATAATAGATATAACAGTTGGTTCACTGTTCTTACTCATACAAAATACAAATTCCAACCCATCAGTAATAATAAGCTTATGCCCCAGTGTAAGATATTTTTCTATTTGTGCAGTATAAGGTTTTGTATCAAATTCTTCCTCAGAAAGTCCTTTTCCCTCAATGTATCCATATATTCCCATAGTCTGTTTATTATGGATTCGCCAATCAGGACGGCCAACTCTTCCCTGTGTTGTAGGCTCAAGAATAACATCTATCTCCTCATTTGGATTGAATTCTTTAGCTAGTGCTTTTTCCATTGCATCCAGTGGCATTCTATAAGATAACTCTGCAGTGTACTGGCCACTATTTATAGCATTTTTATATTGATTCTGAAGTGCTTTCAAATACGCCTTCATAATAGTACTGTATGACATTAGCTTTTACCACTCCTTTTATAACAATCAATAATACTAGTTCCAATCTGTTTAGCAAGCAATGGCGGCACTGCATTACCTATTTGTCTTGCCATATCAACTTTACTTCCAGTAAAAAGAAAGTCTTTAGGAAAGGTTTGTAGCATTGCACCTTCTCTAAGAGAAATACTTCTGTCCTGTTCTGGATGGCCAAACTTTCCTCTTGTAAAGCTATCAAATCTTGCTGTAATAGTTGGCGAAACCTCATCCCACGCCATCCTTCCATAAACATTTCTGTATCCAATCACAGAACTATCTATTTTATGGCAATCAGCTAAAAGCTCTTTAGGAAGATACTCTCGTCCTTGTCCCGGTTTTAGAGCTCTAATCCTTTTAAGGTTAATTTCAGACAACCTATCACGCCTGTGCAGCGAAATACCCGGATAATCACTTCCATCTTCAGGCGGCTCTGGCAAACTTCCTATAACATCTCTAACAGTGTAATGTTTTTCCATTTCTTTCGGATATTCGTAATTTACTCCCATATCACCTCGTTCACCAATAATAATATATCTTTTTCTTCTTTGTGCAACTCCATAATTCTGGGCATCCAAAAGCTTAATATGAACTGTATATCCGATTTTTTTTAGTTTATCAAGAAGTTCCTCCAGAATTGTTTTCCCTCTTTTTCCCGCAATTCCTGAAACATTTTCCATAACAAAATATCGAGGATATAATTCATCTACCAGTTGTGCATACTTAAAAACAAGCTGGTTTCTCGGATCCTCATCTGCACCTCGTCTCTGCACCGAAAATCCCTGGCAAGGTGGCCCTCCTGCAAGAAGAAATAATTCTCCTCGTTGCATTTTGCAAATATTCAAAGCTCTTCCATCCAACATATCATTTATATCTGCAGTAAACGCTGGATGGCTAAAATATTTTTTATTTGCTTCTATTGTTTTAATGCACCGATTGTCAATATCAAAGCTCAAACGAATATCAAATCCCGCTTGCTGTAAACCAAGCCCCAAACCACCAGCTCCGCAAAAGCTATCTATACATGTATATTTAACCATATAGTTCCTCTTTTCGTTTTGTTTTTATTCCTGCAATAACACTTGAGTAAGAACTACTGACAGGTTTCTCTATTGATTGCGGACCTTCTTTCAATTGTTGCTTTGTTGGCTCTACTGACAATATTTCTATTAACATGTCTATCGCTATCCCGGCTGAAAAAAAAGGGGGAACTGCTTCTCCTATCTGGCGATACACATCATCCGATTTCCCTAAAAATTCAAATCCAATCGGAAAACTCTGAAGCAATGCCGCTTCCCTTGCAGTAAGTCCTCTATCCTGTTCTGGATGTGTATATCTTCCACTTGCAGGATTACGAGCATAATGTGTTATAGTAATTGATGGTCGATCCCAATACAATCTCCCATAGGTATCTGAAAATCCCTTTGTGCGATCAAGACACGCTGGACCAACACCTGCTGGTCTGTTTCCTCCATCATGAGGTACCTGTTTTAAAACGGCAATGGTACTTTTTTTATGTGCTGCACTTTTATGCATAGGATCCAATGGATCTGCAACTCCCGCAGCAACAGGTTTTAATGCTCCTATCGCCTCTCTAACAGTTTTATAATTTTTAGGTTCCAAATATCCTTCTGGTAATATAAATTCTTTTTTCATTCCTATTACAACAGAGCGGAATCTTTCTTGTGGAACTCCAAAAGATGCGGCATTGTATATATTTTCTTTAACAATGTATCCTTCCTGTTCATATCTATTTTTTGCTGCATAAAAATATTTCCAATATCTATTTGATAAGAACTCTGGTACATTTTCCATTACAAAAGCTATGGGCTGAATAAAACTCACAATATCAGCAAACACATTCACAAGATTGTTTCTATGATCATCTTCTTCATTCCAATGCTTTTTTCTATGAGATGTAAATCCTTGACATGGTGCACAACCAATTAAAATTGTTGGTTTCATTTTATCATATCCTATGGTATCAAGTACTTTGATTAATTCTTCCTTATCTTCTGCCAATTCAATAATATCTCTATTTATAACAGGTGTATCAAAATTATGTGCATAACTTTCTGCCGAAAACTTATTTATATCACAGCCCCCCAAAAAATCAAATATGGGGATAATGGCATTAACTGCAGCAAATCCAAGTGAAGTTCCTCCTGCCCCACTAAAAAAATCTATAATCTGTATCTTGTTACCCGAATACATTTCTTTTGTTAACGGTTTAAATTTCTTTTGTTCTTGCTGTGCCCTAAGTAAAAGATCTGTCTTATATGATCTAAGATCTTCCGTTTCCCATATTCCAGTCATCGCATACTTTTGGAGAAACTCAATGTTCATCATGATGTCCTCCATTCGTATTTTCTTCACCTTCAACAATCTCCATCACATCTCCAACATCACAATTAAGTGCACAGCATATTTTATCAATTACATCTGTTGTCACTCTTTCATTTTTTCCTAATTTAGCTAATGCATTTGTACTAATTCCAGAAGATAAACGAAGATCTTTTTTCTTCATATCTTTATCTATAAGAAGTTTCCAAAGTTTTCTATAGCTAACAGCCATCGATTAATCCTCCATTTCAAAAGGCGAAAACCGCCTTAGTATAACTTATAAAAGTATATCTTAATTTTATTGTTTCGTCAATTTTAAATTGCAATCTGCAATTTATCCATCAACTAAAAACAAATTTTACAACTATAAATTAGGGCTTTTACCTCCATTTTTTTAATTCTGTTTTTTCTAATCACCTCCCTATATAGTCAAGTCTTTTTTCCTTATTTTTCAAGGGATTTTTAGTTCC
>ENA-OPSC01000230-OPSC01000230.1-human-gut-metagenome-genome-assembly--contig:-NODE-230-length-31338-cov-8.508583_pt1 | contig 31338 bp, 22 predicted proteins | sample MGYA00241800_ERZ501891 | MGnify/ENA primary metagenome ERZ501891 (study PRJEB25962, sample SAMEA2042407) | human gut metagenome | biome: human gut; feature: human-associated habitat; material: faeces...
AGCAAGTGAGAATAAAACAGCTCCCGCTCACAAAATACAAAATTTATCTCACTTTTTCGAAATCTACCAGCGTGTAGAAATTTATAATTTAATGTTTTCTACACGCTGAAAGGAGAACTGAATTACCAGTTCTCCTTAAATATTTATCGAAGTTTAAAAATCAGCCTTCGTATTCGTCTTCATTTTCCCAGTTGTGCCAAATGTTTTGAACATCATCGTTTTCTTCAAACATTTCAATCATTCTTGCCATATTTTTCATATCTTCTTCAGATTCAAGCCTTGTGTATGTTTGCGGCACATAAGCAGGTTCGCTTGAAATGATGTGATAGCCTTTGCCTTCAAGTTCATCACGAATTGCGCCTACATCGTTAGGCTCTGTTCTGATTTCAAAAATATCTTCTTCATCGGTAAGAAAGTCGGAAGCACCTGCTTCAAGTGCGTCTTCCATAAGCTGGTCTTCGTCAACATCTTCTTTTTCAATTATGATTACACCCTGTCTGTCAAACATAAAGGTTACAGAACCCGGTGTGCCCATATTTCCGCCTGCTTTATCAAAGTAATGCCTTACTTCAGATGCAGTTCTGTTTCTGTTATCTGTAAGCGTTTCAACTACTACTGCGATACCGCTTGGGCCATAGCCTTCGTAAACGATTTCTTCAAAATTAGTGCTGTCGCCTTCGCCGGCTGCTTTTTTAAGCATTCTGTCAATGTTATCGTTTGGTACATTGTTTTGCTTTGCTTTTGCAATAACATCACGAAGTTTGGCATTATTATTAGGGTCAGGGCCCCCGTTTTTAACTGCTACTGCAAGTTCTCTTCCTATTTTTGTGAAAACTTTTGCTCTTGCTGCGTCATTAGCACCCTTTTTTCTTTTAATGGTGCTCCATTTGTTATGACCACTCATTTTCTCAACTCCCGTATGTGAATTTTTAACTTAAATATTCTAACATATTATTTATTATATATCAAGAGTTAAGTTTGCACAATATTACATGCACTTACAATTTATATTTGTATGCTTATTTTTTAATTTGATGTTGTATATTTACTTATTATATGATATTATAGATGTGTATAATTATATAAATTTGTATAAATATTCAGGAGGATTTTATTATGTATTCGGATTATTATGATTCAATCGGCAAAGTTGCCGAAACGGATAAGGAAGTTGCAGACGCAATGGCACTTGAATTAAAACGCCAGCGTGATAATATTGAACTTATTGCTTCGGAAAACCTTGTTTCCCCTCAGGTAATGGCTGCTATGGGCAGTGTTCTTACAAATAAGTATGCCGAGGGTTTACCGGCAAAGCGTTATTACGGCGGTTGCCAATATGTGGATATTGTTGAAAACATTGCTATTAAAAGAGCGTGTGAGCTTTTTAAATGCAATTTTGCTAATGTTCAGCCTCATTCAGGTGCGCAGGCTAATACTGCTGTTTACCTTGCACTTCTTAAGCCGGGTGATACAGTTATGGGTATGAGCCTTGATAACGGCGGTCACCTTACTCACGGTTCACCTGCTAATATCAGCGGTAAGTATTTCAACTTTGTACCTTACGGCGTTGATGAAAACGGATTTATTGATTACAAGGAATTTGCAAAGCAAGTTAATAAAGTTAAACCTAAACTTGTGGTTGCAGGTGCTTCCGCTTATCCAAGAGAAATTGATTTTAAAACAATGGCTGATATTGCACACGCAAACGGTGCAATGTTTATGGTAGATATGGCGCATATTGCAGGCCTTGTTGCCGCAGGGCTTCATCAGTCACCTGTTCCATATGCCGATGTTGTTACAACTACAACTCATAAAACATTAAGAGGTCCACGCGGCGGTCTTATTCTCTGCAATAATGAATATCTTATTAAAAAGCTTAATTCAGCAGTATTTCCGGGTACACAGGGCGGCCCTCTTATGCATGTTATTGCAGGTAAGGCAGTTTGCTTTGGCGAAGCTCTTAAGCCTGAATTTGCTGATTATCAAAAGAGAGTTGTTGAAAACGCAAAGGCTCTTGCAAACGGACTTATGAACAGAGGAATGAAGCTTGTTTCGGGCGGTACTGATAATCACCTTTGCCTTCTTGACCTTAGGGGTACAGGTGTAACAGGTAAGGAACTTGAAAACAGACTTGATGATGTTCATATTACTCTTAATAAAAATACTGTTCCTAATGAACCTCTTTCACCGTTTGTTACATCCGGTGTTCGTATCGGTACTCCTGCCGCTACCACAAGGGGTCTTAATACTGATGATATGGATAAAATTGCAGAGTACATTACTCTTGCTGTTACAGATTTTGATAATCAAAAGGAATATATCACAAACGGTGTTGCCGAAATTTGTGCAAAATATCCTCTTTATGAATAATTAAAGAAGTGATAATATGAAAGTCTTATTGATTGAAATATTAAAAATATTACTTAAAATTATTTATGCTCCCATTAAGCTTTTTAAAACTAAAAACAGAATAGTTTATCTTTCAAGGCAAAGCAATGATAAAAGCCTTGATATGAAGCTTCTTGAAGAAGCAATAAATAATGAATGTCCAAATACCGAGCAGGTTTTCAGGCTTAAAATGATACCTGAAAGCTTGCCGGGAAAAATTGCATATTGCTTTTCAATAATAGGTGATATGTATTATCTTGCAACATCAAAGGTAGCAATAATTGATACTTATTCAATTACTGTTTCTTGCTTGAAGCATAAAAAGAGCCTTAAAGTTATTCAAATGTGGCACGCTTTGGGCGCACTCAAAAAGTTTGGGCTTCAAAGTGTCGGTACAAAAGAGGGCAGGGATGAAAAAATCAGCCGTGCTATGTGTATGCATAAAAATTATGATTATGTTCTTGCACCGAGTAAAAAAACAGCGAAGTTTTATATGGAAGCGTTTGGCTGTGATAATTCTAAAATTAAGATTTGCTCACTGCCAAGGGTTGACGATATATTAACTGATAACGGCTGTGCTTCCCGCTTTTTTACAGAAAATCCGGCTTTAAGTGATAAAAAAATTGTTCTTTATCTTCCTACTTTTCGTGAAAGAGATGCTTATGTAGCAGAAAAGCTTAAGGTTGAATTTGACGAACTTGCTGATTATCATTTGATAATTAGCGCGCATCCTCTGTTTTCTAAAATTAAGATTGAGGATAAATTTTCTTACAGCGGTGATTTTTCAACATATGATTTGATGAAAATTGCCGATGTTATAATAACCGATTATTCGGCTTGTGCTTTTGAAGCTAGCGTTTTGATGAAACCGCTTTATTTCTTTGTACCCGATTATGAAGAATATTCAAAAGAACGGGGAATAAATGTTAATCTTAAAGAGGAAATGCCAAGCGCGACTTTTGAAGATGCAGAAGCTCTTGTAAATGCAATTAAATCAAACAGCTATGATTTTGATATGTTGTATAAATTTAAAAGCGAATATGTTGAAAATTCAAAAGCAAACAATGCAGAAATTCTTGCAAAATTTATTTCTATGTTGATTGCTTAAATATAAAAAGAAGGCAAAACAATGGACTATACATTTTCCGACAAAATTTCTTCTCTCCAGCCAAGTGCTATCAGAGAAATACTTAAAGCAACAGCAGACCCTAAAATTATTCCACTTGCAGCAGGCAATCCGGCACCGGATGCTTTCCCCGTTGAAGAGGTAAGGGCAATTGCGGCAGAAATACTTGATTCCCGCCCTATTGATGCACTTCAGTACGGCGTATCCGAGGGCTATCAGCCGTTGCGTGATACAGTTAAAAAGTGGATGAAAAATCACGAAAATATCGGCAAGGACTTTGACGATGTGCTTATTGTTTCAGGTGCAACGCAGGTTATGGATTTAACTACCAAAGTTCTTTGTAACGAAGGGGATACCGTTATTTGTGAAGAACCGTCATTTATCGGTTCGCTTAATTGCTTCCGTTCTTACGGTTGTAAGCTTAAAGGTGTGCCTGTTGAAGCAGACGGAATAAATATTGCTATGCTTGAAGAAGCACTCAAATCTACAAAAAATGCAAAGTTTATATATACAATTCCAAATTTCCAAAACCCTTCGGGTGTTACAATGTCTTTGGAAAAGAGAAAGAAGCTTTATGCACTTGCTAAACAGTACGGTGTTATGGTTTTGGAGGATAACCCTTACGGTGATTTAAGAGTCAGCGGTACTCCGCTTCCTACTATTAAATCAATGGATGAGGACGGAATAGTTATTTATGCCGGTTCATTTTCAAAAATTCTTTCACCGGGCCTTCGTGTTGCTTATTGCATTTCGCCTAAAACGGTTATGGCTAAAATGACGGTAGGCAAGCAGGCTTCCGATGTGCATACGCCTTGCCTTAATCAAATGATTGTTGATGAATGGTTTAAAAACTATGATGTTGATGCTCATATTAAGCATATTCAGGGCATTTACAGAAATAAGCTTAATCTTATGTGTGAATGTATTGATGAACATCTTGGCGATTTTGTAGAATATGTTAAGCCGGAAGGCGGACTTTTTGTTTGGTGCAAATTGCCTGATGATGTAAATATGCTTGAATTTGTTAAAAAAGCAGTTGAGAAGAATGTTGCAGTCGTTCCGGGTAATGCATTTTTAATGGATGATACACAGGAATCACACTACATTCGCCTTAATTTCTCAACCCCTACCGATGACGGTATTATAAACGGTGTTAAGGCTTTGGGCGAAGTAGCTAAATTATATAGATAATCGGAGAAAAACAATGGCAGAAGAAATTAAAAAAGAACGCAAAAAAAGAAGTCTTTCACTTATCCAACCTACCTCTGTGCCTACTTTGGGCAATTATCTCGGGGCAATGCGTGGCTGGAAAGATTTCCAAGATGATTTTGATACAGTGTTCGGCATTGCTGATTTGCACTCAATTACCGTAAGGCAAGACCCGCAAAAGCTCAGAACCCAAACTACCCAGCTTTATGCCTTACTTATGGCTACCGGACTTGACCCTGATAAGAGCATTCTCTTTATTCAGTCACATGTGCCGCAACATTCACAGCTTGCTTGGATACTTAATTGCTATACTCAATTTGGTGAGCTTAGCAGAATGACACAGTTTAAGGATAAGTCACAGCAACACTCAGATAATGTAAATGCAGGTCTTTTTACTTACCCTTCACTTATGGCGGCAGATATTCTTCTTTATCAGGCAGATGTTGTTCCTGTTGGTGTTGACCAAAAGCAACATCTTGAAATCACGAGGGATATTGCCGAGCGTTTTAACGGTATATATGGTAATGTATTCACTGTTCCTGAAGCGTATATTACCAAAACTGCGGCAAAGGTTATGAGCCTTGCTGACCCTACAAGAAAGATGAGTAAGTCAGACCCTAACCCTAAAGGTACAGTTTATCTTACAGATGAACCTAATGTTATTATGAAAAAGTTTAAGAGTGCTGTAACCGACAGTGAAATGAGTGTTCGCTATGCCGAGGGTAAAGACGGAATAAATAACCTTATGTCAATTTATTCAGCAGTTACCGGCAAAACATTTGATGCTATTGAAAGTGAATTTGCCGGCAAAGGCTACGGTGATTTTAAAACCGCAGTAGGTGAAGCAGTTGTTGCCGAGCTTGAACCTGTTCAAAAGCGTTATAATGAACTTATGAAAGATAAAGCTTATCTTCAGGAAAAATGGACTCAAGGTGCTGATTTGGCACAGCGTGTATCCCAGCGCACACTTGATAAAGTTATGAAAAAAGTAGGCTTTGTACTTAAATAATTGAAAATATCAAAAAACTAAATGCCCGAAAAACCTTGTGTTTTCGGGCATTTTTCTGTCTTCTGAAAAAATATTTAAAAAAATACTAAAAACCTATTGACAAAATAGGTAATGTGTTGTATAGTGTAGACATCACAGAGATAACCTACAAACCTCGTAGGTAATAAGGGGAATATTTAAGGAGAGATTGTTATGACTAAAATTTACAGCAAATTAACAGTCGCTAATGTTAAAAATCAACGAATGTGCTTTCGATGTTATATGTAAAACCATAAATTATTTTAGCTTTAATACTTATTACAAATTTAAAAACTAATTTTAACATCGAAAGGAAATTAACATTATGTCAGAATATAAATATCATTTTGAAACACTTCAACTTCATGTAGGTCAGGAAGAACCGGACCCGGCAACAGATTCAAGAGCAGTTCCTATTTATCAAACAACTTCATATGTATTTAAAAACAGCGATCACGCACAGGCAAGATTCGGCCTTGCAGATGCAGGCAATATCTATGGCAGACTTACCAATTCAACACAAGATGTTTTTGAACAGAGAGTTGCAGCTCTTGAAGGCGGTGTGGCTGCTCTTGCAACAGCTTCAGGTGCAGCAGCACTTGCGTATACTTTCCAAGCTCTTGCACAGGCAGGCGACCACATTGTATCAGCAAAAACAATTTACGGCGGTACTTATAACTATCTTGAACATACATTTTCACAGTTTGGTGTAACAACAACTTTTGTTGACCCTGATAACCTTGCTAATTTTGAAAATGCAATTCAGGATAACACAAAAGCAATCTTTATTGAAACACTCGGCAATCCAAATTCAAATCTTATTGATATTCAAAAGCTTGCAGATATTGCACATTCACATAACATTCCTCTTGTTATTGACTCAACATTTGCAACGCCTTATCTTTTAAGACCTATTGAATACGGTGCAGATATTGTAGTTCACAGTGCTACTAAGTTTATCGGCGGTCACGGTACTACTTTGGGCGGTGTAATCGTCGACAGCGGTAATTTTGATTGGAAAGCAAGTGGCAAATACCCACAGATTTCCGACCCTAACCCAAGCTATCACGGTATTTCATTCCAAGAAGCAGTTGGACCGGCAGCATTTGTAACATACATTCGTGCAATCATTCTTCGTGATACCGGTGCTACAATTTCACCGTTCAATGCATTCCTTCTTCTTCAGGGTCTTGAAACACTTTCACTTCGTGTTGAACGCCATGTTGAAAACACAAAGAAAGTTATTGAATATCTTGTTAATAACCCTAAAGTTGAAAAGGTTAATCATCCAAGCATCGACCCAAGATACAAAGAACTTTATAACAAGTATTTTCCAAACGGTGCAGGTTCTATCTTCACATTTGAAATTAAGGGCGGAGAAGCTGAAGCCAAGAAGTTTATTGACAGCTTAAAGATTTTCTCAATCCTTGCAAATGTAGCAGATGTTAAATCACTTGTTATTCATCCGGCAACCACAACACACAGTCAGCTTAGCCCTGAAGAACTTGCAGAACAGGATATTAAGCCTAATACAATCAGACTTTCTATCGGTACAGAGCATATTGACGATATTATTCACGATCTCGACGAAGCTTTCGCCGCAATCGACTAATTTTAAATTCTAAATTATTTGATTAAATTTAAGGAGATTATTTATTATGGCTATTTATAAATCAGCACTTGACCTCGTTGGTAAAACACCACTTCTTGAGGTACAGAATTTTGAAAAAGAAAACAATCTTGAAGCAACAGTTCTTGTAAAGCTTGAATATTTCAATCCGGCAGGTTCTGTTAAAGACAGAATTGCAAAGGCAATTATTGAAGACGCAGAAAAAACAGGAAAGCTTAAAGCAGATTCAGTTATTATTGAACCTACAAGCGGTAACACAGGTATCGGCCTTGCAAGTGTAGCTGCTGCAAAGGGATATAAACTCATTATCACAATGCCTGAAACTATGAGCGTTGAAAGAAGAAACCTTATGAAAGCATACGGTGCCGAACTTGTTTTGACAGACGGTGCAAAGGGTATGAAGGGTGCTATCGCAAAGGCAGAAGAACTTGCAAGCGAACTTCCAAACAGCTTTATTGCAGGCCAGTTTACCAATCCTGTAAACCCTGCAACTCATAAGGCAACAACAGGCCCTGAAATTTGGAACGATACCGAAGGCAAAGTCGATATTTTCGTAGCAGGTGTAGGCACAGGCGGTACACTTTCAGGTGTCGGCGAATACCTTAAGAGCCAAAATCCTAATGTAAAGGTAGTCGCAGTAGAACCGGCTACATCACCTGTTCTTTCAAAGGGTACAGCAGGCCCTCATAAAATTCAAGGTATCGGCGCAGGCTTTGTTCCTGATACTCTTAATACAGATATTTACGATGAAATCATCGCAGTTGAAAACGAAGATGCATTTGCAACAGGTAAAGCATTTCCTAAGCAAGAGGGTGTACTTGTCGGCATTTCAAGCGGCGCAGCACTCTGGGCAGCAAAGGAACTTGCTAAAAGGCCTGAAAATAAGGGCAAAACAATTGTTGCTCTCTTACCTGATACAGGTGACAGATACCTTTCAACTCCGCTTTTCAGCGAGTAATAAAGACAGATATAATATTTCCCTTATATCATTAAATCAAGGCTTGGGCTTCACGGTCCAAGTCTTGATTTTTTTATTTTATGCTCAAATGCCACTAATATATTAAATAATTTTTTAACAAAATAGGCAAAATATAATAAAATTTATAAAAAATATTGATATTACTATCCCAAAGTGCTAAAATCTATAATAGGCAAATTTGGAATATTTTAAATTTTTCATAAATGCTCTGTCACAATTTAAGGAGGACAAAACAGTGAACGACTCAAAAGCACTTAAAAGACTTGAAGCACTTTTTGATGACGGTTCATTTACTGAAATTGATGCTTATGCTAAATCAGCTGACGGCTCAGTTGAAGTTGTTGCCGGCTTCGGAACAGTTAATGAGTGTGCAGTTTATGCATTTTCACAGGATGTAACTGTTGACAGCGGTGCTGTAAGTGTTGCACAGTGTGCTAAAATTAAAAAGATTTATGAACTCGCTTTAAAAACCGGTTGCCCGGTCATCGGCGTGTATGATTCAAATGGTGTTAAGCTTACCGAAGGTTTTGAAGTTATGAATGCTTACGGTGATCTTGTTAAAGCATCAACATCAATGAGCGGCGTATGCCCTCAAATTTCAATTGTTGCAGGTTCTTGCCTCGGCACATCTGCTCTTATTGCAAATATGGCTGATGTTGTAGTAGCGGTTAAGGATGCTGATTTTTATGTAACAGCTCCAAGTGAAGTTACTGCCGAAGAAAGCTATGAAGCAGGAACTGTTGATATTCTTTGCGATACTTTTGAAGATGCAGTGGCACAGGTTAAAAATCTTGCTTCGCTTCTTCCGTCAAATAACCTTGCCCCTTCTCCTCTTTTTGAATTTGAAGCACCAAGCACTTTTGCAAATGACGGTGATGATGCAATGGCTGTTATTAACAGTATTGCAGATGCAAATTCAGTAGTTGAACTTAAGGGCGTATATTCAGAAAAGAAATGTAAAACAGCTCTTGCAACAGTTATGGGCACAACAGTAGGCTTTGTTGCATTTGAAGGTGAACCTATTTGCCCTTGCTGTTCTTATAAGGCTGAAGCTATGGTTAAGCTTTGCGATGCTTATTCAATTCCGGTTGTAACTTTGGTTAATGCAAACGGTACTGTTAATAAGCCGGGCAAGGAAAATCAAAGCCTTACAGCATTTACTAAACTTACAAGTGCTTATGCAACTGCAACTACACCTAAAATTTCTGTAATTACAGGTAATGCAGTCGGCCTTGCATATATTGTTCTTGCAGGTAAAGGCTCAAATGCAGACTTTACTTTCGCTTGGGATAAGAGTGTTGCTTCTCCGCTTCCTACCGAGTCTGCTGTTCAATTTTTATTTAATGACAGACTTGCAAACGGCGAAAGCAAGCAAGACCTTGAAAAAGAATATATTGAAAAGGTTGCTTCACCATTTACTGCCGCAGCTTGTGGCGCAGTTGATGATATTTTTGCTCCTGCCGATACCCGTGCAAAAGTTATTTCTGCACTTGATATTCTTGCAGGTAAAAGGGAAAATACTTTACCAAGAAAACATTCTGTTAAATAATGGAGGATTAAAATATGAAAAACTATACAATTACCGTAAACGGTACAGCTTATAATGTTACAGTTCAGGAAGGTGCAAATGCTCCGGCTCCTGTATCAGCACCGGCTCCTGCTGCTGCACCTGCACCTGCTCCTGCCGCAGCTCCTGCACCGGCAGCTCAGGGTTCAGAAGGTTCAGTTAAGGTTGAAGCTCCTATGCCTGGTACTATCCTTGATGTTAAGGTTTCAGTAGGCGATTCAGTTTCAAGCGGTTCAGTTCTTTGCATTCTTGAAGCTATGAAAATGGAAAATGAAATCGTTGCTCCACAGGATGGTACTGTTGCATCAATCAATGTTTCAAAGAGTGACAGCGTTGAAGCAGGCCAGGTTATCATTACATTAAACTAAGAGGTGTCATAAATGGCTAAAATCGGTATTACTGAAACAGTTCTCCGTGATGCTCATCAGTCTTTGATTGCAACTCGTATGAGAACTGACGAATTTGAAGACATCCTCGAAAAAATGGATAAAATCGGCTACCACTCACTTGAATGTTGGGGTGGTGCAACTTTCGACAGTTGTCTTCGATTCCTTGATGAAGACCCTTGGGATAGGCTTCGTCTTATTCGTAAAAAATGTCCTAACACAAAGCTTCAAATGCTTTTCAGAGGTCAGAATATGCTCGGCTACCGCCATTATTCTGATGAACTCGTTGATTATTTTGTAAAAAAGAGTATTGATAACGGTATTGATATTTTAAGAATATTTGATGCTCTTAACGATGTTCGTAACCTTCAAACAGCTATTGATGCAGCCAAGAAATACGGCGGTCATGTTCAGGCTGCTATTTCATATACCACCGGCCCTGTTTTTGATATTGATTATTATTGCAATTATGCAAAGCAACTTGAAAACGCCGGTGCAGATTCAATCTGTATTAAAGATATGGCAGGTCTTTTAACTCCTTACGGAACTTATGACCTTGTTAAAGCACTTAAAAGTACAGTTGATATTCCTGTTCAGCTTCACTCTCACTATACTTCAGGCCTTGCTTCTATGGTTCACCTTAAGGGTATTGAAGCAGGTGTTGATGTAATTGATACTGCTATGAGTCCGCTTGCTATGGGTACTTCTCACCCGGCTACCGAATCAATGGTTGCCGCACTTAAAGGTACAGAGTATGATACAGGTCTTGATATTAAGGCTCTTTCAGAAATCAGAGATTTCTTCACACCGCTTCGTGAAAAGTATCTTAAATCAGGTCTTCTTGACCCTAAAATGCTTGGTGTTGACGCTAATACTCTTCTTTATCAGGTTCCGGGTGGTATGCTTTCTAACCTTGTGTCACAGCTTAAGCAGGCAGGCAAGGCAGATAAGCTTGATGAAGTTCTTGCCGAAGTTCCGAGAGTAAGGGAAGATTCAGGTTACCCACCGCTTGTTACTCCTACATCTCAAATCGTTGGTACACAGGCTGTTTTCAATGTTATTATGGGTGAAAGATATAAGATGGTAACCAAGGAATTTAAGGATATGGTTGCCGGTAAGTACGGTAAAACACCTTGTGATATTGACCCTGAATTCCAGAAGAAGATTGTAGGCGATGATGAAATTATCACCTGCCGCCCTGCTGACCTTATTCATGATAAAATTGATGATTTCAAGGATGAAATTAAAGAATATTATGAGCAGGAAGAAGATGTTCTTTCATATGCCCAGTTCGGTCAGGTTGCAGTTAAGTTCTTCCAAAAGAGAAGAGATAAAAAATACAATCTTGACGGTAAGCATGAAGACTTTGAATCAAAAGTTCATCCTGTTTAATTAACAAACTTATAAAAAGTGCCACTTTTGTGGCACTTTTTGTTTATATTCCGCCGTTTTTGTACATTGAAAAAGTAATGTATAAAATATTGCATAAAAATACAGTATGATATTAAAAAAATGTGTACAAAATATTGCAAAAAATGATTTCTTATGTTAATATAAAAACAATACTAAAACTATATTATATATGTGGGAGGAATAATCTATGCTTACATTCAAAAAAACCATTGCATGCCTTATGTCGCTTATAATGATAATGACTGTAACTCCGTTTACAGCTGTTACTGCATCTGCGGCTACGGCAAAGAGCGTAAGCTCAAACATTGACGAAACAAACAAAAAGTACCATGCAGCTCCGTCAAAAACCTTTACACCAAAGACGGGTATGAGTGAAGTTTCTTGGCTTAACAGTGCCGAGGTTAATGAAGTAAGCTCATCAGACGGTAAATTTCATAAGCAGTCATATGCTCCGTCTTCAAATGTACTTTATTGGCCGAGCGCTTATGTCGGTACAACTGATTGCTTGCAATTTCAAAAGAATCATTTAGATTTCAGAGCATATTATCCGTCAGCTGTACTTATGTGGGATGGCACGACTGATGCTTATATGCCGATTATGTGTATAGCACAAAATACAAATAAGATTGACGGAAGAAGAGTTATTTATTATGCTGCACCTTATGACAGTGAGCGTATATCTAATGCCACTTCGCCGGCTCACAGCGCAAATTTCTATGCTGATACTTGGCGCGGAACTAAAGTTGAACAAAATGAAAATTTCAACGGTAATATGTACGGTAATAATACACCATTTGGTTTTGAAGCAAAGGTTTTAACTGAATTTATCAGTACAGGGGAAAATGCAAATAAATGTTATTCATTCGGTACGGATATTGGCAGCAGAGATTTGGCAAGTTTTCTTCATATTGATTCAAATATTGATAATGACACTTCTTTTATCTCAAACGGTTTTTTGGCTAAAAAACTTTATTGGACAACAAATTCAAGTAATGTAGATTTTACAACTGCTTATGATAATAATTCAAAAGAGTCAAGTTCAACAATTTATGTTGTAAACTATAAGCCGATTGTTACAGCTGCAAATGAAGCTGCAAAAGATTTGGAAAGTTTTGACCAGACATTGTATACTCCTGATGCAGTTAATGAGTATTACAAAGCAATACAGGATTTGTATGATTGTGACCCGAATTCATCTTTTAACCAAAAAGACGGTAAGGATGAAACCGATATATCAGACACTGCAGCTAAAGTTGCAAATTGTGCAAACGATATTAAAAATCGCATTAGTGCTTATGAAAAAGCAAAACTTAAGCTTGAAAGCAGTAAGCAATATCGCATTAAGTTTACAAATTCAAATACAGAACTTCTTTCAGATAACTATTATAAAGCAGGAGATACAATAGTTGTACCTGTTCTCAGTGATAGTTATGAAGATTGTGATAAAACAGGCCATTGCACTGTAACATTTGAATGGCAGCCTGCTGTTGAAAAAACTGCAAGTGCAAATGTTAACTATGCTGAAACGAAAATAGTACCGGCAAAAACACCGCATACTTATGGCGCATACTCACAAATTACACAAGATGGTAAAAATGGTCATATCCGCACCTGTTCAGAATGCGGATATAAAGACTGGGCTTTGTGTGATGACCATTATGTAAAGAAATCTTCGACACCTGCAACATGTACACAGGACGAACAGATTGTATACGAATGTTCGGTTTGCCACAGAATAAAAACTGAAGTAGGCGAAAAGAAAAAAGGCCATGATTATGAAGTTGTTTCGCCAAAGGTTGATGCCACTTGCGAAACTCCAGGTAAAACTGAAGAAAAGAGATGTAAAAACTGCGGTGATACAATAGGCGGCGATGTAATTCCTGCTCTTAAGCACGATTATTCAATTTTAGTATCGAAAAAACAAGAAGCTACCTGTACAACAGATGGTAAAGAAGCTGAATATGAATGCTCAAAGTGTGGAAATCATACCGGCGGTGAAGTAATTAAGGCAACAGGCCATAACTATCAGTATTTTGAAGCTGAAAATAAAATCGTTTGCAGCAAATGCGGCGATGAAAAAAAAGTAGGCACATCATATATAGTACCTGAAGGATATACTTTAGTTGAAACAGTTCCACCTAAATGTACTGAAATTGGTTATACACTTTACAAAAATAGTGAAGGTAAAGAATTTTATAACGATATTAAATCTCCAACAGGTCACCAATACGGAAAGACGACAGTTGTAGCACCGACCTGTACCGAACAGGGATATACAATTTATAAATGTAAAAATTGCGGTGACACATATAAAGATGATTATGTAAAAGCATTAGGTCATACAGAAGTAATTGATAAAGCGGTAGCACCGACTTGCACTCAATCAGGTTTAACAGAGGGTAAACATTGCTCGGTTTGCAATGCTGTTCTTGTTAAGCAAGAAAAAATTGATGCAAAAGGTCACGATTTTTCAAACAACGCACAATTTTGTTTGAACGGTTGCGGTACTGCTAATCCTAATTATGTTGCACCAAGTCAACCGGCACCAAATCCGACACCATCAACACCTTCAACACCTTCAACTCCGGCAACACCTTCAATTCCGGCAAATCCGGCACCGTCAGCACCTCCGCTTACACCGGGTGAAAGCACAATTGCCAATAATTACGGTGTAGATTCTGCAACAGCCAAGTTAATTTATATTTATCTTACCCAAAATAATATTTCAAGTGAGACTTCATCATTAACCGAAAAGGTAATGACAGGTACACCTGTTAAGGGTGACGGTGATTATAAAGGTTCAAACTTCGGTCTTTTAAAAGCAAAAACCACTAAGATTACTAAAAAAAGCGTGACTGTAAAGTGGAATAAGGTTAAGAATGCAGACGGTTACATTGTTTACGGCGCAAAGTGCGGTGCTAAGAGCAAGTACAAAGTGCTTAAAGTTGTTTCAGGTAAAACAACATCTTATACTCAAAAGAAGCTTAAGAAAGGTACTTATTACAAGTACAATATCGTAGCATTTAAAAATATTAACGGTGCTAAAGTTACTACCGCTGTGTCAAAGAAAATTCACGCAACTACTCTTGGCGGAAAATACGGTGTAGCAAAGGCTGTTAAGGTAAATAAAACAAAGGCTACAATTAAGAAAGGTAAGACTTTCAAAATCAAAGCTTCTGAAATCAAGAAGGATAAAAAAATTAGAAGACACAGAGCTATTTGCTATGAATCTTCAAATACTAAGATTGCCACAGTAAATTCAAAAGGCAAAGTTAAGGGCGTTAAAAAAGGTAAATGCACAATTTATGTTTACGCTCAAAACGGTGTTTATAAAACAGTTAACATTAAAGTAAAATAATAATATTTAAAGGGAATGGCTTTTGCCATTCCCTTTGTTCTATCTAACCACAAAGTATATGTATATTCCGTAAATTATAAGCAGTAATATACCTTGCCACCTTTGAAATTTTTGGCTGATGATAGTAGGCAAAACAGCTATTAAAATTACGCCTAAGCACATTACACAATCAAAATTAACGCAGGAAAGTGAAACTGCAAGTTCGCCGCTTCCTTTTGTAATTGATATCAGTGAGCAAATCGGAAGAATTAAAGTTAAATCAATTATATTTGCACCAAGTATATTTCCGGCTGAAAGTGAGCCGGATTTTTTCTTTAGTGCTGTAAGAGCTGTTACAAGCTCCGGCAGGGAAGTGCCAATAGCAACTGCGATAACGCTTATCACTCTTTGCGAAATATTTAGGCTTATGGCAATTTGTGTGGCATATTTAACAAGAAGTCTTGCACCGAATATTATGCCCACAGCACCTAAAATAAAAAGAATTATGCAACTCACTTTTTCTTTTGTGCAGTATGATATTTTGCTTTCATCACTTTTTGTTTCGCTTTTTATGCATTTTATGTTTTCAAAAATAAATATTGCAAATACTGTAAATAAGAGAGTTACACCCAAAGCCGAAAGAAAATAATATTCTCCGACTTCACCTTTAAAGCTGAGCTCTTTCTTTTGCGTTACTATGCAGCCTATTATTATAAAAACAACAGCAAATATCATAGCGATACTTTTAAATGAAATATCTTTTCTTTTTATTTCAAATGGCATAAATGTAATAAAAAGTCCTAAAATCAAAGCTGTATTTGCCGTGACGGAACCAATCGCATTGCCGACCGCCATATCAACATTTTTGCTTAATGTTGCCTGAATACTTACTATAATTTCAGGCAGTGTGGTTGCGATTGATACTATTGTAGCGCCTATGATAAATTTAGGAACGCCAAGCATATTTGCAAGTTTTGTTGCACTGTCAACGAAAATATCACCGCCCTTAATTATTAAAATTAAGCCGATAATAAAAAACACGTAAGTTAATGCTGTTGCCATTTTCTCACCTTAAAATTTGTTGTTTTGCAAATTGATATATGATATAATATTTAAGCTAATACTGATATGAGGTGACATTATGTCTAAAAATAAAAAATTCAGTCCTATAATACTTATTCCTATTTTTGTTGCAATATTCGTTTTGATTGTTCTTGCAGTGAGTGGGCATTTAACAAGAACAGAAGATATAAAAGAACCAACTGCCGAAACTTCCGTTTCTGCAGTTAATGAGCAAAACAGTGAACCTGTAAGCGAAAATTCAGATGGAAAGGTTACGCTTTGCGCTGTCGGCGATAATCTTATTCATAATACATTGATTGATGCAGGCAAGCAGGAAGACGGAAGTTATGATTATACTTCGCTTTACCAAAACATTGCACCTGTAATTCAAAAATATGATGTTTCCGTAATCGACCAGGAAACTGTACTTGGCGGTTCTGATTTTGAATATACGGGCTATCCTGTGTTTAATTCTCCTCAGGAAATCGGCGATGCCGCAAGAAATGCCGGATTCGATGTATTTAACTGTGCCAATAATCATATAATGGATAAAGGCTCACAAGGCATTATGAATGAAATTGAATATTTTAAAAAGCATAAGGATGTTGTTTATCTCGGTATTAACGAAGATGAAAAGAGTTATAACACTATAAAGTATTATGTAAAAAATAATATTACATTTGCATTGCTTAATTACACTTATGGCACTAACGGTATTGACCTTCCGAGTGATAAACCTTGGATTGTTAATATGATGGACAAGGATAAAGTAACTAAAGATATTAAGGAAGCAAGGGCAAATGCCGATGTGGTAATTGTATTTCCGCATTGGGGGACGGAAAACAGCTTCGGTATTTCAGATTATCAAAAGGAATACACCGATTTGTTTAGTAAATTGGGTGTTGACATTGTTATCGGTTGTCACCCGCATGTAATTGAACCGGTTAAGGAAGTTACTAATAAAAGCGGCCACAAAATGCTTGTTTACTATTCGCTTGGTAATTTTATTTCACATCAAATTGAAATTGACCAGCTTTGCGGCGGTATTGCAAGTGTTGATATTGAAAAGAAAAACGGAAAAATAACTGTTAACGGTAAGTTTATTCCGATTGTTACTCATTATAACAGAACAGACGGTGATAAATTTAGATTTGATGTTTATAAACTTTCCGATTATACAGATGAACTTGCAAAGTCACATTCACAAAATGGTGGAACACCTGAATACTATAATAAACTCGTGAAAAAAGTAATTGATGAAAAGTATCTTGATTTATCATAGTATCTTATTTTTGGCATATCATACAAAAAGTTTTAACATGAATTGATGCTCACGCAGTAAATTAACAAAATTGAATAAAATCGTTGACAAATTTATACCTGCTGGCTATAATGAAAGTGTAGTAAGAACAAAGGCGTTCCGAGTTGATTCGGAGCGCCTATTTTTTTGCTTTAATTTACAAAATTACTCAAGAGAGGAGTATTTACTATGAGTAAGTACACAAAAGAAGACATCCTTAAAAGTGCACAGGAAAACGGAGTTGAATTTATCAGACTTCAGTTTACAGATGTTTTCGGCATTATGAAAAATGTCGCTATCACAAGCTCACAGCTTGAAAAAGCACTTGACAATGAATGTATGTTTGACGGTTCATCAATTGATGGATTTGTAAGAATTAACGAAAGTGATATGTATCTTCATCCTGATTATGATACATGGACTATTTTCCCTTGGAGAAAGCACCAGAACGCACAGACAGCTCGTCTTATCTGCTCGGTATATTGTGCCGATAATAAAACACCGTTCCTTGGTGACCCAAGAAATGTTCTTCAAAAGGTTATGGATGAAGCTGCTGAAATGGGTTACAGCTTTAATGTAGGCCCTGAATGTGAATTCTTCCTTTTCAAACTTGATGAAGACGGCAACCCAACTACAACAACAGGCGACGAAGGTGGTTACTTTGACCTTAACCCTATTGACCATGGTGAAAACTGCCGCCGTGATATTTGCCTCGCTCTTGAGGAAATGGGATATACAATTGAAGCATCACACCACGAAGTAGCTGAAGGCCAGCACGAAATCGACTTTAAGTTTGATGAAGTAATGACAACAGCAGACCGTGTAATGACTTTCAAGCATGTTGTTAAAACTTATGCTACAAAGCATGGTCTTCATGCAACATTTATGCCAAAGCCGATTTATGGTATCAACGGTTCAGGTATGCACACAAATATGTCACTTATGACTAAAGATGCTAACGGTAAAGTAGTTAATGCTTTCTATGACCCTGAAAGCGAAGACGGCTTGAGCGAAGTTGCTCATTATTTCATCGGCGGTCTTTTAAAGCATGTTAAGAGTATTGCAGTATATTCAAACCCAACCGTAAACTCATATAAAAGACTTGTACCTGGTTATGAAGCTCCTACCTATATTGTTTGGTCAGCATCTAACCGTTCATGTCTTGTTCGTATTCCTGCAGCAAGAGGAATGGGTACTCGTGTAGAGCTTCGTTGCCCTGACCCAACTTGTAACCCATATCTTGAAATGGCACTTTGCCTTGCAGCAGGTCTTGACGGAATTAAGAATAAAATCTCTCCTGCTCCTGCAGTTGATTATAATGTATTTGACCTTTCAGATGAAGAACTTGCAGCAAAAGGTATTGATTGCCTTCCTGGTTCACTTGAAGAAGCAATTGAAGCTTCAGAAGCTGACCCATTTGTTAAAGAAACAGTAGGCGACCATGTATTCAATGCTTATACCGAAGGCAAGAAAGCTGAATGGGATGAATACAGAACAAAGGTTTCACAGTGGGAAATCGACAGATATATGGTTAATTACTAATCTGTATCTTTTACTTAACCCTCTCTTATGGCAATTATGCCAGTTGTTAGGCCGGCATCGCTTTCCGGTGTCGGCTTGACATATATTTTTAGCACAATGAGGTGCGACAATGTTATGTGTTGTCGTGCCTCTTTTTTTATTTTCTTTTTATCATTACAAACTATTTAATTTTAGGAGGAAGAATATATGGATATAACATCTATTCTTGAAAAAGTCGACAGTGAAGTGTTCGGTATTTGGTTTTTAATCGGTGCGGCTCTTGTTTTCTTTATGCAATGCGGTTTTGCTATGGTGGAAACAGGTTTTACCAGGGCTAAAAATGCCGGCAATATTATTATGAAAAATCTTATGGATTTTTGTATCGGTACTCCGATGTTTATATTGCTTGGTTTCGGTCTTATGATGGGTGAAGAAGTTTTAGGTGGCTTTTGCGGTATGCCAACCTTGGGCGTTTTCACAAATTATCAAAATTTTGATTGGTCTAATTTTGTATTTAACCTTGTATTTTGCGCAACAGCGGCAACTATCGTTTCAGGTTCAATGGCTGAGCGTACAAAGTTTTCAAGCTATTGTATTTATTCAGCTGTAATTTCTGCTGTTGTTTATCCTATTGAAGCAGGTTGGATTTGGAATCCAAACGGTTGGCTTGCAAATCTCGGCTTCCATGATTTTGCGGGTTCTTGTGCTATTCATATGGTTGGCGGTATCACAGCATTTATCGGCGCAATTATGGTTGGCCCTCGTATCGGCAAGTATGTTGAAGACAAGAAAACAGGCAAAAAAGTTGCTAAAGCTATTCCGGGACACTCTTTAACTCTCGGCGCACTCGGTGTGTTCATTCTCTGGTTTGGTTGGTATGGCTTCAACGGTGCTGCTGCAAAAAGCGGACCACAGCTTGCTTCAATATTTGTAACCACAACTTGTGCTCCTGCTATTGCTACTTGTGTAACTATGATTTTCACTTGGATTAAAAACGGTAAGCCTGATGTTTCAATGTCACTTAACGCTTCACTTGCAGGTCTTGTTGCAGTAACTGCCGGTTGTGATGTTGTTGATGCACTTGGCTCTTGTATTATAGGCGTTGTATCAGGTATTCTTGTAGTTGTTGCAGTAGAATTTATTGATATTAAGCTTAAAGTTGACGACCCTGTCGGTGCTGTTGCAGTTCACTGCGTAAACGGTATGTGGGGTACTGTTGCTGTCGGCCTTTTCGCCACTACAACCGTACCGGGTAATGATTCATTCCAAGGCCTTTTCTACGGCGGCGGCTTCTCACTTCTCGGCAAGCAGTTATTAGGTCTTGTTTGTGTTGCCGCTTGGACAATTGTTACTATGACAATAGTATTTTTCATTATTAAGAAAACTAACGGACTTCGCGTATCTGAAGAGGAAGAAATCAAAGGTCTTGATGCTACCGAACATAATCTTCCGTCTGCTTACGCAGATTTTATGCCTGCTATGGCTTTTGCAACATCTTCTTCTATCAAAGCTTCAGCTCCAAAAGCAAGTGTACCTGCAACTCCGCTTGCTCCGGTTGAAAAGGCAGTTGAAGTTGAAACTTATACGACTAAAAAATCACCGGCTTTATCAAAAGTTGTTATGATATTTAATCCTGCTAAGTTTGAAGAAATTAAATCTGCTATGAACGAAATCGGCATTACCGGTATGACTGTTACAAATGTAATGGGATGCGGCACACAAAAAGGCCACATCAGAAAATACCGTGGTGTTGAAATCGAAGAAATGAATCTTAACCCTAAAATGAAACTTGAAATGGTTGTTTCTGCTGTTCCGGTTGAAACAGTTGTTGAAACTGCAAGGAATGTGCTTTATACCGGTAATATCGGCGACGGCAAAATCTTCATCTATGATGTTGAAGATGCGGTTAAAGTTCGTACCGGCGAAAGAGGATATGATGCTTTGCAGGGTGAGGATGATGTGTAAAACAGATTTGTAAAATCTCTTTTATATAATTGTTTTTGCTATTTTCTACCAAAGAAAAGGGACTGTTAATTCAGTCCTTTTTCTTTTATGCGATATGAATAAAAATACAACCGTATACATTGAAAACTGAATAACTATACTAAAAGTTGTATGGATACTGTGATATTATACATAAAATAACTTAAAAATCGCACTAATTTTGTAATTTGTATAATTGACTAATAAGTGTTATTTATTGTAAAATTAAGAAAACACAATATTTATTGAACATTATGTTCATAAAATATATTGTTATTTACACATAACTTAAGGAGAGGATACTATGTTGAAAGAAGGAGAAATCAGAATTCCGTCAGGCTGTGCCATTGCCGCTATTATTGACAGAAAAGGCAACCGCATAAACGGTTCTCAAATCATTAAATCTATTGCACTTATGCACGATAGGTCAAATGGTCTTGGCGGTGGTTTTGCTGCTTATGGTATTTATCCTGAACATAAGGATGAATACGCTATTCATGTTTTCTATGATTCAAGCGAGGCAAGAAAGCAGTGCGAAGATTTTCTTTTTAGGCATTTTAATATTGATGTTGCGGAGAGAATACCTACCCGCCAAGTTCCAAGCATTGAAAAAGGACCTGATATTTGGCGTTATTTCGGTAAGGCAAACCGTGTGCGAATGAAAGACGCAAGGCTTGATGAACTTGAATATGTTGCACAGTGTGTAACTAAAGTTAATAATGCAATTGAGGGTGCTTATATCTTTTCGAGCGGTAAAAATATGGGTTGCTTTAAAGCAGTAGGTTATCCTGAAGATGTAGGCGAATTTTATATGCTTGACCAATATGAAGCTTATATTTGGACAGCACACGGCAGATTCCCGACTAACACACCCGGCTGGTGGGGAGGTGCTCATCCGTTTAATATTCTTGATTGGTCAATTGTGCATAACGGTGAAATATCATCATATGATGCCAACCGCAGATATATTGAGCAGTTTGGATATATTTGCACGATGCAAACAGATACAGAAGTTATCACTTATCTTTTTGACCATCTTTTGCGCCATCATAATCTTCCTATTGAAGTTGCCGCAGATGTACTTACAGCACCTGAATGGGATGAAATTGACAGAATGGACGATGATAAAAAGAAATATTTTACCGATCTTCGTTCTATTTATAACGGTGCGCTTGTTAATGGCCCGTTTTCTGTAATTCTCGGTTCTAATAAGGGACTTCTTGCTATTAACGATAGGCTGAAGCTTCGTTCACTTACTGCCGCAACTAAAGGAAACCGTGCTTATTTTGCTTCTGAAGAATCGGCAATCAGAATTATTTGCCCTGATCCTGATGAAGTATGGTCTGTTTCAGGTGCAGAGCCTGTATTTATTCCGCTTGAAATTGATGAAGAGGAGGATGAGAACTGATGATAAATTATATTCCACGCAGATTTACTGTTATTCGTGATAAAGAACTTTGCATAAATTGCGGATGCTGTGTTCGTCAGTGTTCAAATGAATGTCACTTTTTTGATGAAGACGGAAAAACAGTATTAGTAAATTCAAAAAATTGTGTTGCCTGCCACAGATGTGTTGACCTCTGCCCGACAGGAGCATTGCGTATAGAAAAATATGTTTGTGATTATCGTGATAATGCGAATTGGACACCTTCTTATCAGCAGGAAATCTGCCGTCAGGCAGAAACGGGTTCGGTTCTTCTTTCCGCTATGGGTAATCCAAAGCCTTATCCTATTTATTGGGATAAAATCTTGCTTAATGCATCACAGGTTACCAATCCGTCTATCGACCCTCTTCGTGAACCGATGGAAATTCGTACTATATTAGGTCGCAAGCCTGATAAAATTGAGGTTGAAAAGAAAGGTAAGTCTATCACTGAAATGCCGCCGCAGGTTATGCTTGAAACACCTATTATGTTTTCGGCTATGAGCTTTGGTTCTATTTCACTTAATGCTCAAAAGTCACTTGCTATGGCAGCCGTTGAACTTGGAACATTGTTTAATACAGGTGAGGGCGGTCTTCATCCCGACTTGCGTTCTTTCGGCGATTATGCTGTTGTTCAGGTAGCGTCAGGCCGTTTCGGTGTGCATAAAGATTATCTTAATAATTCAAAGTTCGTTGAAATTAAAATAGGCCAGGGTGCAAAGCCGGGTATCGGCGGTCACCTTCCGGGTGAAAAAGTAAATGTTGAAGTATCAAATGCCCGTATGATTCCGGAGGGTTCAGATGCTATTTCACCTGCACCGCACCACGATATTTATTCTATTGAAGATTTGCGCCAGCTTATTTGGTCACTTAAGCAGGCTACACATAATAAAAAGCCTGTTTCTGTTAAAATCGCGGCTGTACATAATATTGCAGCTATTGCTTCCGGTGTTGCAAGAGCCGGTGCCGATATTGTGGTTATTGACGGATTTAGAGGCGGTACAGGTGCCGCACCTACAAGAATTCGTGATAATGTAGGTATTCCTATTGAACTTGCACTTGCTTCTGCCGACCAGAGACTTCGTGATGAGGGTATCCGCTCAACAGTATCACTTGTTGCCGCAGGTTCGTTTCGCTGTTCGTCAGATATTGTTAAGGCAATAGCTCTCGGCGCAGATGCCTGCTATGTTGCTTCTGCTCCTCTTATTGCTATGGGCTGCCATATGTGCCAAACTTGTAATACAGGTAAATGCAATTGGGGTATCGCTACTCAAAGGCCTGATTTAACACGCCGCCTTAACCCTGAAATTGCACATCAAAGAGTAATTAACTTAATCAATGCTTGGAACCACGAAATTAAAGAAATAATGGGTGGTATGGGTATTAACTCTATCGACTCGCTTCGCGGTAACAGACTTATGCTTCGTGGTATAGGTTTGAGCGATAAAGAACTTGAAATACTCGGCATTAAACACGCAGGTGAATAAGGGGGATATGCAAATATGAAAAAAGTTTTCGCAAGAGAAGAGCTTTGCATAAACTGCCGTCTTTGTGAGGTTTATTGCAAAACAGCTCATTCAAAATCAAAAGATATAGTTAAAGCTTATAAGTCGGAGAAGCCTGAACCGGTAAGCAGAATTTCTGTTTTTGGTGATAAGGTTGCTTCGGTAGCAGTTAATTGCCGCCATTGTGATGACCCGGCTTGTGTAAAAGCTTGCATTACAGGTGCAATGACTAAAGATAAAAAAACAGGCATAGTTTCTGTTAATGAGGATAAATGCATTGGCTGTATGACCTGCCTTGCTGTTTGCCCGATAGGTTGTATTAAGCAGGGAAACATTGCATATAAATGTGACCTTTGCCAAGGCGAAGAACCTGCCTGTGTTAAAAATTGCCCTAACCACGCTTTGTTATGGCTTGAAGTGGGAGGTGCTAAATAATGAATTATGTTATTATCGGTGCTTGCGCGGCAGGCCTTTCAACAGCGGAAGCTATCAGAAAAGCTGACGCTAAAGGCAATATTACAATGCTTACAGAGGAAGCGTATCTTCCTTATTCACGCCCGTCAATCAGCTATTTTCTTAAAGGTAAAGTTAAAGAAAGTGATATGGCACTGCGCAAGCCTGCATTTTATAAAGCTAATAATATAAATGTTGTTACAGATGCCAAAGTAACTTCTGTTGACAGAAAAAATAAAACCGTTAAAGTCGGCAAAAAATCATACCCTTATGATAAACTTTGCCTTGCAACAGGTTCAAAGCCTTTTGTTCCGCCAATGGAAAATGTTGACGGTAAGGATAATGCAGTAACTTTCCTTGATTTAGCATCTGCAAAAGAGCTGAAAAAGCTTGCAAATGAAAATACAAAGGCGGTAGTTATCGGTGCGGGTCTTATCGGTATGAAAGCTGCCGAAGGACTTGTAAAAATATGCAAGAGTGTTGATGTTGTTGAACTTGCACCAAGAGTTCTTCCGTCAATTCTTGATAAAACATCTGCCCGCCAGGTAAAAAAACATTTAGAAAATAACGCAATTAAATTTCATCTTGAAAACACCGTTGTTAAAGCGCAGTCAAAGGGTAAGCACATTACGAGCGTGACTCTTAAAGACGGAAAAGTGTTAAAATGCGATTTGCTTGTACTTGCAGTCGGTGTAAGACCTCAAACCGAACTTGCCGAAAAAGCCGGACTTGAAGTAAACAGAGGTATTATTACAGATATTCATACAATGCAAACAAGTGATAAAGATATTTATGCGGCAGGAGATTGCACCGTTTCGGTTGATATGCTTGACGGTTCAAAGAGAATTATTGCTCTTTGGCCTAATGCTGTGCAGCAGGGTAGAGTTGCCGGCAATCAAATGGCTTGCGAAAGCGAAGTTGTAAACGGTACTTATTCAGTCAATGCAATTGACTTTTTCTCACTTCGCATTTGCACCTGCGGTCTTATAAATGCACAGGGCGAGCAGTATAGTGATAAAATCAAATCTGACGGTGATGTTTATAAAAGGCTTGTTTTTGAGGGTAATAAACTCGTAGGCTTTGTGCTTATCAATTCAAGCGAAAATGCCGGTATTTATACAAATCTTATTTCAAATAAAGTTGACCTTAATTCACTTGAGGGTGATATTATGGATACACCGTCAATATTTATGTTTGATAAAGAAACAAGAATTCAAAAATTGAGAGGGGGCATTTTGTTATGATTATCGAAGCAGGGCTTACTCGATACGAAGCAGTAAATGAAGAAATTGAAAAGCAACTTAAAAAGCAAAACAAAGTTACTGTTAAAGATGTTAACGGCCAGCGATATATCGGTTGCGCTCTTGATGAGGGTAAAACCGTTGAAGTTTACGGCACACCGGGCAATGATATGGCTTGCTATTTAAATGGCGGCAGAGTTGTTGTTTACGGTAATTGCCAAGATGCAGTCGGCAATACAATGGGCGGCGGCGAAATCGTAGTTCACGGCCATTCGGGTGACGCTATGGGCTATGGTATGCGTGACGGTCAAATTTACATTCGTGATAATGTGGCTTGCCGCGGCGGTATTCATATGAAAGAATTTAGGCAAATGCGTCCGGTTCTTGTTATCGGCAAAAATGCAGGCTCATTCCTCGGCGAATATATGGCGGGCGGTACTATTGTTCTTCTCGGCCTTGATATGAAAAGGGGAGAAAAACTTTTCGGCACTCACTGTGCTTCGGGTATGCACGGCGGCAAAATTTTCGTTCGCGGCTCTTTTCCAAAGGAAAATATCAGCGATAATATTAAGGTTCAAAATCTTGATGAAACTGATAAAAAAGAACTTGATATGTATATTAAAAAGTATTGCAAATTCTTTAATGCCGATTATGACACTATTATGGCAAAGCCTTTTAAAAAGCTTGTTCCGGCATCATCCCGCCCGTATGCAAATCTTTATACACCAAACTAAATAAAAATAATCAAAAGCACCGAGATTCATAATCGTGAACTCGGTGCTTTTTGCAATGTTGCAAATTTTGATTTTAAATGATACAATATAAAAGTAAATATTTTGTTTTTACAGGAGGCTAATTATGAAAAAAGTTATTAGTTTATTTTTATCCCTTATAATGCTCTTGAGTATTGTATCGGTTGTCGATTTTTCAGCTTATGCTTCTGTTCAAACAGGCAGTTGCGGTGATAATGTAACATATTTGCTTGATACAGAAACAGGTGTGCTTACAATCAGCGGTAGCGGAAATATGAAAAATTATAATAATTATTACAATTATAAGAGTCCGTTTTATAACATGAAAAAAATTAGATCAGTTGTTATAAATTACGGAGTAACAAGTCTTGGCAATGAAGCATTTTATTATTGTGAAAATTTAACAAGTGTAACAATACCTAGTAGTGTGACAAATATTGGCAATTATACATTTGGATATTGCACAAGTTTAACAAGTATAACATTACCAAATAGTGTAACAAGTATTGGTGATTATGCATTATATAATTGCAAAAGTTTAAAAAACATAACAATACCAAACAATGTAATAAGTATTGGTGAATCTGCATTTTTATTTTGCGAAGGTTTAACAAGTATAACAATACCAAACACTGTAACAAGTATCGGTGATTGTGCATTTGAAGATTGCACAAGTTTAACAAGTGTAACAATACCTAATAGTGTAACAAGTATTGGCAATCGTGCATTTGAAGATTGTACAAGTTTAAAAAGCGTAACAATACCAAATAGTATAACAAGTATTGGTGATTCTACATTTAAACATTGTACAAATTTAGCAAGCGTAACGATACCTAATAGTGTAACAAGTATTGGTTATAGTGCATTTGAATATTGCACAAGTTTAACAAGCGTAGCAATACCAAACAGTGTGACAAGTATTGGTAATTGTGCATTTAAAAATTGCAGGAAATTAGCGAGTATAACAATACCAAACAGTGTAACGAATATTGGTGATGATGCATTTTCGTGGTGTACAAGTTTAAAAATCGCAACAATATCTAACAGTGTAACAGGTGTTGGTGATAGTACATTTGCGTTTTGCGAAAATTTAATAAGTATAACAATACCAAGCAGTGTAACAAGTATCGGCGAATTGGCATTTTTATACTGCTCAAGTTTATCAAGCATAACAATGCCGATTAGTGTAAAATGTATTGGTAGTAACGCATTTGATGGTTGCGAAAATTTAAGAGATATTTATTATGCTGGTTCTGAAGATAAATGGAATAATGTAACAATTGGTGATGGCAATGAAAATCTAATAAATGCAAATATTCATTACAGTTCTGTACTTTGCACAGAAAATCAGCATAATTATTACGGTGAATGGCAAATCATTGAAGAACCGACTTGCACAAAGACAGGTTTAAAACAAAGGACTTGTAAACTTGACGGTTATCTTGAAACTGTTGTTATTTCTGCTCTTGGTCACAATTTTTCAAATAATGCACAATTTTGTTTGAACGGTTGCGGTACTGTTAATCCTAATTATGTTGCACCAAGTCAACCGACACAAAGTCCGGCACCTACTCAACCTACCACAACCACTCCGACTACATCGGCTAAAGCTGTAGCTAAACCGAAATCAGCTAAATTCAAAAAGGTAAAATCGGCTAAAAAGGCTATATCGGTTGAATGGAAAAAGGTAATCGGTGTAAAGTGTTATCAAATTCAAGTTGCAACTGACAAGAAATTTAAGAAGAACAAGAAAACCGTAACTGTTAAAAAACAGAAAACTACAAAGACTACCGTTAAAAAGCTTAAGGCAAAGAAAAAGTATTATGTAAGAATTCGTACATATATAATAGTAAACGGTAAAAAGGTATATTCTTCTTGGTCAAAGGTTAAGAGTGTTAAAACTAAATAAAGATAAACGGAGGACAATATTTTACCATTGTTCTCCGTTTTTGTTATGTAAATTATTTGTTTATATTATTGCAAGTAGTATTTTATTGTGATATAATACGCAAAACAGAAAAAATTTTATAATTTTGGGAGTAGGGTTAATGTTTAACAGTCTTCACGAAGAATGTGGTGTATTCGGCATTTTTGAAAACAAAACAACTTATGTGGCTCATTCAGCTTATCTTGCACTTTATGCGCTTCAGCACAGGGGTCAGGAAAGCTGCGGTATTGCTGTAAATGATGACGGTGTGTTTAGGCATCATCGCGGTGACGGTCTTGTTCCCGATGTGTTTACAAGTGAAAAGCTTGATACACTCGGTACAGGTAATATGGCAATAGGTCATGTAAGATATTCTACCACCGGTGGTAAAAGTGTTAATAATATTCAGCCGCTTGTTATTCGCCATATTAAAGGTAATCTTGCCCTTGCGCATAACGGTAACCTTGTAAATGCACATGATATAAGAAAAACTTTTGAACTTAAGGGCGGTATTTTTCACGGTACTTCAGATACCGAATCTATTGCTTATTCAATTGTTTCGGCTCGCCTTACAAGTAAAAGTACGGAAGAAGCTATTGAAAAGATAATGCCTACGCTTAAAGGTGCATATTCTTGTGTTGTAATGACTGCAACAAAGCTTATTGCTTTTCGTGACCCTAACGGCTTTCGTCCTCTTTGCCTTGGTAAAACAGAAGGCGGCGGATGGATTGTTTCATCCGAAAGCTGTGCGCTCGATACTTTGGGTGCAGAGTTCGTTCGTGATATTAGGCCGGGTGAAATTGTTGTAATCAGCACAGAAGGTGTTAAATCAATTGATACCCATTGTACCAAAAAAGGCCATATTTGCGTATTTGAATATATATATTTCGCTCGCCCGGATTCTGTTATTGAGGGTTCATCTGTTCAGCAGGCAAGAATGAGGGCAGGTAAGTTTTTGGCAGAGGAGCATCCGGTTGATGCCGATATAGTTATTGGCGTTCCTGATTCGGGGCTTGACGCTGCTTTGGGCTATGCAAATGCCAGCGGTATACCTTACGGTATCGGATTTATTAAAAACAGATATATCGGCAGAAGCTTTATTCAGCCAACTCAAGGTCAGCGCCGTGATGCAGTAAGAATTAAGCTTAATGTTGTCAAAGAAAATATTAAAGGTAAAAGAGTTATTATGATTGATGACTCAATAGTGCGTGGTACAACCTGTGCGCGAATTGTAGGCCTTTTGCGTGAAGCAGGTGCTAAAGAGGTACATATGAGAATATCATCACCTCCGTTTAAATATCCTTGCTTCTTTGGTACTGATGTTGACAGCCAAGAAAATCTTATTGCCTGCCAGTTTGACACTGTTGAAGAAATTGCTAAAGAAATCGGTGTTGATTCATTGGGCTATCTTTCAGTTGAAGCTACGCATAAGCTTGCTGAAAATACAGATTTTGATTATTGTGACGGTTGCTTTACCGGTAAATATCCTATTGAAGTTCCAAAGGAACAGCCAAAGGATAAGTTTGAAGAAAAGCTGAATAAATTTTCAGCATATTATCAGGTTCTTGACTAATCTTGGAGAGGTTAATTATGAGTGACAGATTAAATTCAATTCTGTCAAAGCTTGTAACATCTATTGAGGGCGTTAAAGATGAAAAGGAAATGCTGCTGAGACTTATAATAGGCTTGGCAGTATTTTTGTTACTTGCTTTGTTTAGAAAACAGATTTCAAAAGCTATTGTTTGGCTTTGCACAAAAACTATTGCAAGAAAAAGTGATATTGCACAAAGGGCACTTGTTGATGCACTCTCTGTTCCGCTTTCGTTTTTTATTTTTGTATTCGGTATTTATATTTCTACCGAAATTATTGCGCCGAGCGGTGAAATTCGCAATCCCGTTTTGCTTATCTTTAAACTCGGTGTGATTTTTTCTATATCTTGGTTTTTAATAAATTTCATAAACAGCGATTTTTCATTTGTACTCAGCGATGATGATTCTAAAACTAAAAAAACAGCGGTTAATTTCATTTCTAATTTGATTAAGATATTTATTGTTGTTTTATCATCGCTTCTTATGCTTGAACAATTTGGCATAAGTGCTACAAGGGTTTTTGCCGCACTCGGTATCGGCGGTGTTGCAGTTGCGTTTGCTTGTAAAGATGCAGTTGAAAATCTTTTGTCCGGATTTATTATTATTTATGATAAACCTTTTGAAGTTGATGATTTTATTAAAATTGATAATGAAGTAGGGCAGGTTGAAGAAATTAAAATTCGTACAACCAGGCTTAGAATGACTGACGGCAGCCAAAAAATTTATCCTAATACCACTGTGGCAAATTCTGCTATAATCAATCTTTCCCGTATGTCACATCGCCTTATAAATGAAAACTTGGGCATCGAATATAAACATTCTTCAAAAGAAATTAACGCTTTTTGCTCAAAACTTAAAGAACTTATTCTTTCTTATGATGAAAGTGATAAATCTGATGTTCGTGTGAATTTTACTGACTATTCCGATTCTTCGCTTGATATTGAAGTTTTCTTTTATGTTGATATTCCTTCGCTTCAGGATTACCTTACCTTTAAATCAAAATTTAATTGTGATGTTAAAACTATTGCGGATGATATGAATATTGATTTTGCCTTTACTTCCCGTTCCGTATATTTTGCAAATGAACTTGAAGTTAAAAATAATGCTAAATAATTGTTGCTTTTTTTGCTTTGGTAGGTTATAATATCAAAGCAATATTTGCAGATGTGTCCGAGCTGGCCGAAGGAGCACGATTGGAAATCGTGTAAGTCTTTAACGAGGCTTCTGGGGTTCGAATCCCCACATCTGCGCCAAAAACAAAAAGTCACCTGCGGGTGACTTTTTGTTTTTGTTGTAAAGATAGGGATTCGAACAGGGCAATTCGAAGAACAGAAACAGTCCGGTGGACTGTTTCGTTGCCCGCGGGCGTGCCGAAGAAAGCTTTAGCTTTCAATGGGCGAATCCCCACATCTGCGCCATCGTCGTCACAAGCTTCATAGTGCTTGTGGCGACTTTCTTTTATCCTTTTATAGAAAGTCACCCCGCGCTCATTGCGCTGCTCCTCCTCTCCCCCAAAAGC
>ENA-OPSC01000256-OPSC01000256.1-human-gut-metagenome-genome-assembly--contig:-NODE-256-length-29817-cov-4.263759_pt1 | contig 29817 bp, 38 predicted proteins | sample MGYA00241800_ERZ501891 | MGnify/ENA primary metagenome ERZ501891 (study PRJEB25962, sample SAMEA2042407) | human gut metagenome | biome: human gut; feature: human-associated habitat; material: faeces...
CCATCGCTATTTTGTTGCTTTAGCACAATCTCCGCCTTTTTTCAAACAAGCCCTACAGAGTGTGATGGGAAACTGAACTTTTATATCCCCACCTATTTTGACCCGGACGCTGTGTTTGGAACCCATGTATGCACTGATGCCAACGATGACTGGGTGGATGTGTACGCCGGTTTTGACTGGAAAACCGGGCGGATGGACAGCGCACTGACCGTGCGCCTCTGCTGTACTGATGGACATGAGTTTGAGTTTTCCTATCGTCTTTCTCCCTCGGAACAGGTCCAGCTGTGGGAAAAGATGGACGCTTACTGCCGCCAGCAGAATGGTCAGAGCTTGGAGGAAGCAAGGGCCGCTTTGCTGCAAACGCAGGCAGAAGAAGGAATGGAGATCCGGATGTAGGCAGCACCATTCGGCAGCCTTTGCCGCTTCCCACAGTTTTTCGGCTTGTATTTTATTGGTAGTGGTGAATAGCTTTTCAAACCAGAGCGTGGCATTGTGTTGTCGGGCAAACCGCCAAAACATCAAATGAATAGGAGGCAACAAAATGGATCAGACAAGAGCCCGAGAGCTGCAGGAGAAGCTGGCGCTGGAGGCCGCTGCTATGCTGTCGCTGGCCGGAAGCGGAGCAGAAACTGTGCCCTATGAGCAGGCAGTCAGCCTAATCGGGAAAGCATGGCGACTGACTGCGGAGGAAACCTCAGAACAGCTTGCTCTCATTGAGCAGGAAAAGGCAGTCATGAGCCGCATCGAAAATGGGGAGTCAGCCGAGCATATCAGGCAGGAACTGCTCCTGAACTGGTCTGGGCTGGAGAGTATCGAGGTGCTGGAGGGTCTCTTCGAAACCTCTACCTTACTGGAAACCGCACCTGAACGCAGATCACTGTTCGACATGGCCATGCTCCTGATTGAAACTCAAAACCTGCTGGATTGGATTGAGAAAACAGATGCAGAAAAAGAGGAGCTGATGCAGAACTTCACCTAAGTCTCGACAGGAGAGGAAAGCAGAGCTTGCGCACGGCTTTCCTCTATGTGGGGAGATTCCCCGCTGTTGGCCGCTGTGCCGCCCTGTGTGCCCTTTTCCGGGGCTGGGTGGCATCCGTACACTACGGCCCTCTTCGGACGATTTGTGGAGGCTTTGTGCAGGCCGTTCCCGAAATAGGCAGTTATCGTTCTGCATTGACGGGTTCTCGTTTTCGCCTTTGGCACAGGTGAACCGAGGGGTCGAAAACAGTGCGGGATAAAGCGCGGGGGTCGCAGAGCGCCCCCCACACAGCTCACACCGCCCCGCAATGCGGGTCGGGGAACGGTTTTGCGGGGGTCACTTTCTGGGGCCTGGGGTCATGCCGGGGATTATGATGGGCGGAATTGCCCGTCATTTCAGCATTTATCTGGAATCAAAGCAGGGATAAGCCAGAAAAAAGAGGATTGCCTCAGTCATTGTACAGTATGGCTGTGGCTTATTTGATTGGAGGAAAGCATGGCAAGAGAAAAGATCAAGTTCGCTCTGCGCATTACGCCTGAAACCCAGCAGCTGGTCAAGGACCTTTGTGCAAGGGACAACTGCCAGAGCCAAAACGAGTTTATTGAAAAGGCCATTCGTTTTTACGCCGGATATGTTTCCAGCGGCGAGGCCATTGACTATCTGCCGCCCGCATTGGTGGCCGCCCTGCGGGGAACGGTGGAGGACAGCGAACACCGCATTGCGCGGCTGCTCTTCAAGCTGGCCGTGGAAACCAGCATGATGATGAATGTGCTGGCGGCAGGTATGGAGATCAGCGAGGAGGATCTCCGGCAGCTTCGCGCCAGATGTGTCCGGGAGGTCAAGCAGACCAACGGCAATATCTCCCTCAAGGACGCGGTGAAATACCAAAAGGGGCAGGAATAGGCGGTGACTGAAAATGCCCCGCATTATTTTCAAGTGCCCCTACCTGAAAGGCGGATCCCCCGCTGTGATGGCTCACCTAAAAAATCTTGTAGGATACATCGCTACCAGGGATGGCGCTGAGAAAATCGATCCCGGTAATACACGGCTGGCAGCAACCAACAAGCAGAAAGAGCTGGTGGCTCAGCTCGTCCAGAGTTTCCCGGAGAGTACGGAACTGTTTGAATATGAGGACTATCTCTCCGCACCCAACAGAGGGAACGCCTCTGCTTTTATCACTATGGCCATTGAACAGAATCTGAGCCAGTTCATCCACCGGGAGAAATATCTGGAATACATCGCCAAGCGACCTCGCGCCCAGCGGTTCGGTACCCACGGCCTGTTTACTGGGGACAGGGACTCGCTGGTACTCTCTCAGGTAGCGGAGGCAGTGGCGGAACATCCCGGCAATGTTTGGCTGCCTATCATTTCCCTGCGGCGGGAGGACGCATCACGCCTGGGCTATGACAACGCTGAGAACTGGCGCTCCTTCCTCTCCTCCTATGCCATACAGATGGCCGAGGCCATGAAGATACCATGGGAGCAGTTTCGATGGTATGCAGCCTTCCACAATGAGTCACACCATCCGCATATCCACATGGTCTGTTACAGTGCAGACCCTTCCAAGGGTTTCCTCACGAAAACTGGAATCGCCCAAATTAAATCCGGTTTGGCGAAGCACATCTTCCGGCAGGAACTGACGGCGCTATACGCACAGCAGACCCGGAGCCGTGACGCACTTGTTCAGAATACTTGCGAGGTAATGGCCCAACTCATCACGCAGATGCAAACTGGGGTTTTAGAAAACAGCCGTATCGAGCATCTGGTGACAGTTCTCGCTCAGCGCCTGCGTTTCCTTTCTGGAAAGAAGCAGTACGGCTATCTCAAAGCACCGCTGAAGTCTCTGGTGGATGAGATCGTGGACGAGCTGGCCAGGGACATCCGGGTGGCCAAAGCCTACGCCCTGTGGTATGAGCAGCGGGAGGAAGTTCTCCGCACCTATCAGGAGGATCTCCCGGCTCGGCTGCCTCTTTCCCAGCAGAAAGAGTTCAAGAAGCTTAAGAACATTGTCATTCAGGAGGCACTCCGGCTGGGGGAACTTAGTCAAGTATTTTTGCCCGATGAGGACACCGTTGCCCCGGAGGATCTCCCTGAGTTGCTCTGTGAACGCAATGGACAGGCCACCGAAGCTCCACCCGCCGCGGCATGGAGCAAGCGGTACAAAGAAGCCCGTCAGTTTCTCTATGGGAGCGATGGCCATCCGCAGGATCAGGGGAAGGCTCTCGCTCTCTTTCGGACGGAAGCCCTCGCCGGCAATGATCTGGCCATGTACGCACTGGCCAAGCTGCTTCTGGACAGAGGTGAAGTATCGCAGGATCTCAGTGAGGCTCTGCGGTGGCTGCGCCGGAGCGCAGAACTGAACAATCAGTTTGCCCAGTACCGGCTGAGTAAGCTCCTTCTTCAAGGAGAGCTGCTCCCCCAAAATGTGGAGGAGGCGCTCCAATGGCTGATGGCATCTGCCCAGCAGGGAAACCAATTCGCTCAGTACGCATTGGGCAAGCTCTATCTGCTTGGCAAGGAGGTGCCGCAGGATCGGGATGCCGCTGGCCGCTGGTTGTCTCTGGCAGCAGCTCAGGGCAATGAGTATGCCCAGTATTTTCTCGACCACATGGATGATCGGTCTGCCGCTCCTCTGCTCCTCTCCGCCACCCGACTTCTGCACCACTTGGGAAATATCTTCCGGGAGCAGGAACCGCCTCCGCGATCCGGCGGGATGCGGATTGCTGTTGACCGTAAACTGCTGCAAAAAATCAGAGAAAAGAAAACAGCTCGGGGTCACAAGTGGGATGACCATGAGCCGTCCATGAGTTTATAACCGGGAGGTCTTGTTGTGAAAAAGAAGGTACCTTTTGACAGGAACAGCCACTCTACCCCTAAGAATACTCAGTCTCAGCAGCTGAAAGCGCACCGATCCGCCCAGAAACAGCCGGTGCTTTTTCACCGTAAGATTGGCGGCAAGAATCGGTAGGAGGAACAGCCATGCCCTATATCTACTTCACCGACGAACAGAAGCTGAGAGCCAACAGTGTAGATCTGGAGCGGTATCTGCTGCAGAATGGCGAGGAACTCATCCGTTCAGGACCGGAAAAACGGCTCAAATCCGATAAGAGTATCACAATACGGGGCAGCGAGTGGTTCGACCACGCCCAGGCGGTCAAAACAGGCGGTGGTCCGGTGGCCTTTGTCATGTACCACTATGGTCTGAGTTACCCAGAGGCCATGATCCGGCTTCTGGGCGGTGAGCAGGGTGTGGTTTATGAAGCAGCACCCAGAAAGAAAGAACCGGAACCCAAGGAATTTGTCCTGCCGCCAGCTGGAGAGTCCATGAGGCGGGTGTATGCCTATCTCCTCAAACAGCGGTTCATCAGCCGTGAGGTGCTGAATACCTTTGTCAGCCGGAGGCTCATTTACGAAAGCTGTGAAAAATCCAAAGACAACACCAAGGAATACCATAACGCCTTCATTGTCGACGAACACGGCGTCCCTCGTCATGCCCATAAACGCGGGGTCTACACCCATGGGAAAAGTTATCGGGGCAATGTCAGCGGATGTGACCCTCGATACAGCTTCCACTGGACCGGTTCCAGTGACCGGCTCTATGTGTTCGAGGCTCCCATTGATCTGCTTTCCTTTCTCACCCTATATCCGCAGGACTGGCAAAAGCACAGCTATGTGGCGCTCTGCGGGACCTCTGAACACGCCATGCTCTGGATGCTGGAACAAAACCCTCAAATCAGGAAGGTGGCTCTCTGTCTGGACCACGACGAGGCGGGCATCGAGGCCAGCGGCCAGCATGAGGATACCCTCCGTGAGAGAGGGATAGCGGCCGCCCCGCTTCGTTCCCAGTACAAGGACTGGAACGCTGACTTGAAAGCTCTCCACGGGCTGCCTGCGGAACCAGCTGAGGAGCATCCGCAGCTGCTGGCGGCAGATCCCATCTGTCAACGAATCGGTGCTGCGGTTTCCTCCGGGGTGGCGAAACCGGAGCAGGCGGAACAAAAGCTCCCCATCTTACTGCAAGACTATAAAAATCATCTTCATCAGGGCCGCTTTGACCGGGCGATGGATGCTATGGAGTTGGCCGCAGCCATGGCCCTCTCTTCCGCCCTGCGGGAGTTCCGGCAGATGGGCAAGGTGGTATCCCCCCAGCAGGGGGCTGAGCGCCTGCGTCAGTCTATCCAGCCCCACCATAACAGGGGGAGCCTGAAGAACCGGGCGGATGAGATTGCCATGGAGCTCCAGCGTATCCTCGCCCAAAAAGCCTCTGCCGGGATATGCGGCCGGGAGAGTAAGGAATCGCTGGCCTACCGTTGGCTGGAGCTGGCAGCATCCTGCGCCAAAGTACCCATCCGCTATGAGGCGGATCAAATCAAGCAGCGACAAAAAGAAGAACAGGCCCAGCGAGGGGCTGGACCTGTGATGGAATAACCGGGATGACCTGCTTCTGATATCGAGACACGACTCAGATCAGAAGGAGGCTTTTATGCATACGCAAATCCTATTGCTCATTGGCGTAGCTGGCCTTATGTTTCTCATCATCGGTGGACTCGCTTTTATTTCCCATTACTACACACTGAATGGGATCAAGTCCAAAACAGTGGGCGACGGCCAGCATGGTACCGCTCGGTGGGCCACCAAGCAGGAGATCCGCCAGACCTACGCCCACATTCCCTTTGAACCAGAGCTGTGGCGGCAGGGCAAGAACCTGCCCGACCAGCAGGGGCTCATCCTTGGCTGCGAGGGGCCGAAGGGCCATGTGACCGCCGTGGTAGACACCGATGATATCCACGCCCTGGTCACCGCCGCCAGCGGCGCCGGCAAGACTGCGTTTTTCCTCTATCCTAATATCGAATATGCGCTGGCCACCGGGATGTCCTTCCTATGTACGGATACCAAGGGCGACCTCTTCCGCAACTACGCTGGCATCGCCAGAGAGTGCTATGGCTATCAAACGGCCATCCTCGATCTTCGCAACCCAACCCGCTCAGATGGAAACAATCTGCTCCACCTCATCAACAAATACATGGACATTTACAAAGCAGAGCCGGATAACCTCGCTGCAAAGGCCAAGGCGGAGAAATACGCCAAGATCCTTGCCAAGACCCTCATCAACACCAGCGGCGGCGACAGCGCCCAGTATGGGCAAAACGCTTTTTTCTACGACAGTGCCGAGGGACTTTTGACTGCCATGTTCCTGCTGGTGGCAGAGTACCTGCCCACCGAGGATGAGGAAGGTAATCCCGTCGAGAAGCGGCACATCGTATCGGTGTTCAAACTGGTGCAGGAACTTCTCGCACCCTCAAGGGTCAAGGGAAAAAACCAGTTCCAGTTCCTGCTGGACAAGCTCCCGCCCAACCACAAGGCCAAGTGGTTCGCCGGTTCCGCCCTCAACACGGCGGAGCAGGCTATGGCCTCGGTTCTCTCCACCGTCCTCTCCCGACTCAACGCTTTCCTGGACAGCGAGATGGAGCAGATCCTCTGCTTTGATACCGCCGTAGACGCTGAGAAGTTCTGCAATGAGAAGTCGGCCATCTTCGTGGTACTCCCGGAGGAGGACACGACCAAGTATTTCATGGTTTCCCTCATCATCCAGAACCTCTACCGGGAAATCCTCACTGTGGCGGATGAGAACGGTGGCCGTCTGAAGAATCGGGTGGTCTTTTTTGCTGATGAGCTGGGTTCCTGCCCGCCCATCCAGTCACTGGAGCTCATGTTCTCCGCCTCCCGCTCCCGTGGACTGATGCTGGTGCCAATCGTCCAGTCCATCACCGGCCAGCTTCAGAAGAACTATGGCAAGGAGGGCTCGGAGATCATCGTGGACAACTGTCAGGTGAATATCTTCGGCGGCTTCGCTCCTGCCTCCCAGACTGCCGAGGAGCTGTCCAAGGCCCTGGGCAGCCGCACAGTCATGAGCGGCTCCATCAGCCGGGGAAAGAATGATCCAAGCCAGTCGCTTCAGATGATGGAGCGGCCCCTCATGACACCGGACGAGCTGAAGTCCATGCCCAAGGGCAGCTTCATCGTAGCCAAGACTGGTGTTCACCCCATGCGGGTGAGGCTCCGACTGTTTCTCGACTGGGGCATCCGTTTCGGCGAACCCTACGAGGTGCCAGAGAAAGCCCAGAGGCCAGTAGCCTATGCCGATAAACAGGAGCTGGAGGAGGCCATCATCCGCCGTCACTATGCTTCCAGTATAGAAGACGAAGAAAATCAGGTCGATCAGGGAGCTGCGGCAGCCGGAGGGCTTTCTCAGGGGATGCGCCCAGAGGCAAACCGCCGCAAGCCCGCTCTGAGGCCATAGGAGGTATTGATTTGGCATATTTTAATGCAGTCTATCAATCCGATCTGAGTCACCGGGCTCGGGCCGTGTATATGTATTTAAAAGACCGTTCTGATGCCGAGGGCCAGTGCTGGCCAGCCATCAAGACCATTGGTGCAGAGCTTGGTCTCTCCCGTTCTACCGTTAAGCGGGCGCTGGATGATCTCTGCAAAGCCGGATTGCTGCAGAAGGATCCGCGATGGCGTGAAAATGGCAGCTACACATCCAACCTGTATCGTCTCCTATAAGGCGGCAAGCGAAAAAGCGGAACCTCCCGCCAAGGGGAGAGTCCGCCTATTTGCTGAACTGAGGAGAGGTTCATGGTGAACCAACCAGAAGGGCCCACTCTAAGGAATTGCTTAAAACAGAAAAAGAACAACTATCCTGCTTATTTTTTAATCCATTCGATAAAGAGAGAAACCTTCTCCAAATCTTCGTCCGGCAGGGCGAGCAGTTTATTGCCTATGATCCCACGCAGGGAATCCGGATCGTCCATAGGAGCAAAGAAAAGAGTTGGCGTCAAATCAAAGTATTCCATGATGTTGAACAGCTCTCGGAGAGAGGGCATAGAAATTCCATTGGTGATGCTTCTGATGTAGGAGCCGCTCTTTCCAAGTTCCAGGCTCATCCGATGCTCAGAAATACCCTTCTGTTCCCGCAGCTCTGTGATGCGGTTCCGCACAAACGCTTCATAGCGGCGGTTGTCGTCCATGATCCTCTCCCTCCAATCTCTGCTTATTATTTTAATATAAGGGAGCGTTGTGGGTTCGCACTTAAATCATCAACTTTCGCTTCACACAACGAATAATTAGTGATATAGTTATTAAAATGGGCGCGAGCTTTATATTCCTATTATGAATCACAACCAATAAAATATGACTGCGACTGTGTATGAGGGCTGTCAGATGGGAAGCTGCTTTTTTATAGGGCACAGGGAGACGCCGGATCGGGTATACCCAACTCTGCTTGAAACCATAGAGCGCCATATCACGGAATATGGCGTATCTGAATTTGTGGTGGGACAGTATGGCAACTTCGACCGTCTGGTGATCCGGGCACTGTCGCAGGCCAAGCGAGCGCACCCGGATATTACGCTGATGCTGATGACCCCATATTACCCAGTCAACAGAAAGGTGGATCTGCCAGAGGCGTTCGACGCCCTGTTCTATCCGCCGGATCTGGAAACGGTCCCCAAACGGCTTGCCATCGTCCGCGCAAACCGATATATGGTGGAGCGCAGCGATTTTCTCATCGCCTATGTGCGGCATCCGGCCAGCAATGCCAGAGAACTGCTGGAGTATGCCGGGACAGGAAAGAGAAAGGGAAAAATCCACATCACAAATTTGGCTGAGGAGCAAATCTCTCTTCCAAAGAAAACAGATGATGTGATATAATAGAATAGTAAAGTATACCCATTTAGAAATTTGTAACCCGAGGTCTTGCTATGGAAGAAAAGCTGGGACAGTCCACGGCTGTTCTGTTCAAATATGAAAAATTGATTTTGGCTGAAGAAGAAACCACATCCGCTGGTGGATGTGGCGTCTCCCTTGCGGCCTTTTCATGCCCTGCGTCAGCCTGTCTTTATGACAGTGCGGCGTGGGGCTTTTTTCTATCGCTGGAAAGGAGTCAAAGAATATGAGTCTGAAATATACCTGCCCCGGCTGTGGGACACCCTTGGGCTATGAGGGATTGTGCTGGAAATGCAAATCTGAACAGGAGCGGAAGGCTGCCCTTGCCTGGACACTGGAACAAATCACAGAAAAGCAAAGAAACCTGATTCAGAACATCCAGCGGCTGGCTGATATGGAGGACCCGGAGTTCGCCGACTTTTGGCAGCTGCTTGGCTACCATAATGCCATCGCCCCGGAGATCCAGCGGGCGGCGCTGGCCGCAGGGGTGTTCTGGCCCTGTGAGATCTATTATCACGCTCCCGCCGATGTGCGGGATGGTCTGATCCATGCGCTGTTGTCTGCGGAGTATTCCAGTGCGGCCTCCAACCTGATGAGTTGCCTTGCTATGCAGGGAGATGACAAGGCAATGGAGACTCTGCTGGAGCTGGAGCGAAATCCCCGGCCCTGGCGCAAGGGCCACTATGTGGACCCATCCAGCTATGCGCAGATCGGCGGCTGGACTTTTGACAAAGAGGGCCAGAAAATCCAACTCAACTTCGATACCTGCTATCCTATGGTCAAGGGAACCACTGGAGAGAAATCTCCCGTCCGCATTGGCCGGGCACGGGAGGACACCTGTCCCCACTGCGGCGGACACATGGTGGATATTTTGGTGCTGGATGGCCGGGATGAGCGGCTGAAATTCCTGGGGCTGGACGGCATCCTGACCGCCACCTGCTGTCCCAGCTGCGTGGGATTCCTCAAAGGCCCCGCCTTCAACCGGTTTACCCTGGATGGCGGCGTGGAGGTCTTTCCCTCTGAGCTATTTGACGGCGCGGAGAAGACGGATTGCTATGTCAGTCCAGAAGACTACAAGGCCCTCACGGAAAATCCCTTTGTGCTGGGCGAAGCGCCTGTGTCCCTGTTTTACGGTACGGCCTGCCAGGATGTGAACACGGTGGGTGGCTTTGCCAACTGGGTACAGGACGCGGAATATACGACCTGCCTCCACTGCGGGAAACCTATGAAATATCTGGCCCAGATTCAGTGGGATACGGTGTTTGACTGTGCAGAGGGCACGCTCTATGTGGAGTTCTGCCCGGACTGCCATATCGTATCCATGCAGCATCAGCAGACCTGAGAGGAGACCTTGCCATGAGTTTGCCAAAGCGTGACGGCGTACATGACCGTTACTATCTGATTCATAAACCGGACACTTCACCAGAGGTGCTGGCGGAGGCGGATCTCTGCATTCGGGATATGCTGAACGGCACTGCCCGTGAAAATCACTCTGCCTACCCGACTGTGGTGCGAAATCACAACGGGACACCCTTTCTTCCCAGCCAGCTGTTGGATCGGTATCTGTCCAAACTGCCTTTGAAGGGATTTCCCTGCGAGGATGCTGCCTCTCTCTGCGACGCCCTGCGGCGGCTGGTTGGCTGGGAAGAGATCCGCTATACATTGGAGAAATACATAGAAAAGCAGTTGCAGGAGCGGTTCTTCCTTGTGGGAGAGCGGAACGATGGGTTTACCGTCTTTCCGCCCTGCACGGTGTGGCCGGAATTGCGTCCGGAGGATGTGGACGAAGGGCTGCTGCGCTTTGCCTGCTATGTGGCGGTCTGCTGCACAGTGTATGGACAGAGCTTTGAATCTCTCAAAACCGAACACATCCTCGGCCTGGTTTCCCAGATTCGTCCTGACATGGTAAAGGAACTGAAAACCAATGGTAGCGGCAAATTGCCGTCTAATATCCAAAAGCGGAAAACAAAGCACCTGACCGCCTCGGCCAACGACGCTTTCGCCACCATCCGTATCACCGCGAGGGACTGCACCGAGGGGTGCTGTGATGAGGCGCTGAGCTACCTGGTGGAGGTGCTGGAGCAGCCGGAGTTTCCCCGCAGCTACTCCATCGAGTTTCGCGGACCGGAGAAGATCTACCTGCCCATCCCCGGCCTGCCCAAGAAGGGTGTCCATCAGCTTTTTGCCTGTGCGGTGCGGTATCCCCGTCTCCATGTCCGGATGGAAAATTATGCTCGGCTGGCCATGCAGGAGGACGAGTGGTACAACAACCTCTCTGATGAGTCCTGCGCCATGCCTGGCACCTTTGCCGTGTTTGCCCTGGGACTGGAAGGGCCGAAGTGGTGGCGGCTGGTGTGCGATTACCTGGATCGCTGTGATGACGAGCACTCCTCTTTGCAAGAAAAGTTTATTCACACCTTTTTTAAGAAGTACGGGTTTACTGCTCAGTCCCTGCCGGTGCTGGTCCACGGTGTCCAGTCCATGCAGAATCTGAAGCCCGCAAAGGAGTTCCGCACTTTGATCGCCAACAAGGAGAGTCTGGATGCTCTGCTGGAAATCAAAGGGCAACTGGAATATTACCTGTCGGAAGAATCCGGCAGCAACAAAAGGGCGCTGGACTACCTTTGGCGGGATGTGCTCTGGTCAATTTGGGGCAAAGACTCCGAAAACGGCGGTAGCAAGGTCATCAAGTCGGCGCCGAAGGAACTGAAAGAGGAATACCAGCAAGTATTTGCGTAAGGAGGGCTCTGTATGTGCGAGCACTGCCGAAACATTCAAACATGGAGAAAATTTGATGCCCCCAAGGACTACCTGGCCTGTATTGCCTATATCCAGCAGTTGGTGTCGGAGGGGGAATTTGAACTGATACAAGAGGAATCCACCTGCCCGCTGGAGAAGGTAAAGACAGAGGATGGCTGGGCGGATGAGATCATGGCCCACATGATCCGGTGCAAGCACTGCGGTCAGATCTTCACCTGTGTAGTCAACACCTGGCGAGGCAGCGGACACTTCAAAAAAGGCAAAGGATGACACAGGAAAGGCGGTGAAATGATGAATCAGACAGAAGAAACAAAACTGCTGGAGCAGATTGAGAAGTGGAATGATGCGGACGAGTTCTCACGATGTATTGAGGCCATCGAGGCTATCCCGGAACAGGAGCGGGGCTATTTGCTGACCGTCAAGCTGAGTCGGGCTTACAGCAATCTGGCGGCTCTGGGAGATCATGGAGAGCATGGAACCGATGGTGAAGTGGACGGGGATCTCATCCGGCACGCCATTGATCTACTGGAGTCCGTTCGCACCCAGGGTGAGAACGATCCCTACTGGAACGCCCGGATGGGCTACTCCTGCCTGATGGCATACGGCTCCGCAACCACCGCTTATGAATACGCAAAACGCTGGCTGTCCCTGGCCCCGGATGACCCGGATGCCCAAGAGCTGGTGCGGGACTGTGAGAAATATCTGGAGGAGGAAAATTCCTTGGAACTGGATTGGAAAGAGCGGGAGGAAATCGTCCGGCGGGAGACCATTCCCCCTACCGAGGATGACATCCTCGGCCATGTGAAAGTACATATCGATCAGCAGTTCGGTGTCTATACCCAGCTCCTCACGGACAGCAGCGACCCGGCTCACCCGCTGGAGATCGCTGTCATCCCGCCCCGTCCGGAGCATGACTACTACACCCTGGTTACTGTCGGCCTGAGCCGGCATAGGATGGGTTTCCCGGAGGAGCGTAGGGAGGAAAAACTGGAACGGGCGGAGCTGCTCATCAACCTGCCCCGAGACTGGAAGCTGACAAAAGCGGACTGCCGGGAGGAGCGATGGAGCTGGCCCATCCGGATGATGCTGGCCACTGCCCACTTCGCCATGGAGGACCCGGAGGTAGGGCTGGAATCCAGGACTACACTGGATGAGGGTGAGGATGGCATCCCCTTCGCGGAGAACACGGAGCTGCGGGGTGAGATCCTGCTCTGTCCCGGTGTGTTTGGGACGGACTCCTTTTTCTGCCGCCTGCCGGACGGGGACGAAGTCAACTTTTATCAGGTGATTCCCCTCTATCGGGAGGAGATCCAATACAAGTTGGAGTACGGCTCGGACGCCCTGCTGGACCTCTGCCCGGACGAGAGCTTGGAGGTCATTAATCCGCACCGGCTCAATGTGGTCACAGACCGGGAGAAAATCAGCTACGATCCAGCGGAGATGGACAACGCCGCAGACCAAATCAAGAAGATCCAGGAGCTTCACCTGCCAGTGGACGAATTGGACGCCTGCAATCTGATGGCTTTCTTCCTGGGCTGGGCTATGAAACGAGGCCAAATGAGTAACCCATTCCTCTCCCGGCATCGGGAGGTTGTGGAGGCGGTCCGGGCCGGAAAGGGGCCGGATCTGCGGGTGTTCATCATGGACAACCTGGATGGGAAATTGTCTACTCAGTTCTTTGACCGGAGAGGCTCGGGCTTTGCCCAGTGGTACGCCCAGGACAACCGCTCTAACCCCTATATCTACCGCCGGGACTGCCGGAATATCGTCTTGGCTGGGCTCAAAGACCGCGTCTGGAACAGTATTGCGGAAAAAGAAGCGGCCTACCTGCTCCTGCCATATACTGAAAAAAGCCGCCAGCGTGTGGAGCAGCTGCTGGATGAGCGGTTCCAGCAGTATCTGGAAGCGGAATTTGCAGATGACCCCGAGGAGCGGGTGGCGTGGGCAGCGGAAGGAAAGCCGGCTGTCATTCCTGACTGGGACGGCCCTCTGTTCTGCTACGCTTCCGACCGCGTCGCCCAGGATGGGCGCAAGGTGCAGATTATGGACCGGCTGTTCCCCGAGCGCGAGGATATGGGTTGGGAGAGCGGTTGGGCCTTCTACTCCGGGGATGAGGGCGATGTGTACGGCGAAGGGGATGAATACTACGAGTCGCACTGCGGCTTCTATGATATCCGGGACATCTGCCGCATCGACCCGGACATTATCCGATTTCTGAACCTACCTTACGGAACCATGCAGATGCGCGGTGAAGATGGAGCATGGTATGAGGTGATACGCGATGACGAAGGTGAGGAGGAGACTTAAATGAACAGCGAGCAGATCACGGCTTTTTTGCAGGAACACTGGTATATTGCCTCAGTGATTATCGGGGCCGTGATTTTAATTGGAGCAATCCGCAACTGGAACTGGCTCTGCGACCCCACCGGTACGCGGGATGCCCACCGCCACAGCAGAGGATACCGGCGTGTGGTGTTCTTCCTGCTGGGCGTCCTCCTGATCGTGGTGAGCATCTGGGGATTTGTGCTGAAATTGAAATAAAAGGAGAACGACTATGATGTCTGAGAAATATCCCACCTGGCTCACCGGCCATGTGAAAGCGTGGGCGGAGAAGCGTTTGCCCACCGTGACACTCTGTTCCACCACCGGCAACGAACTGCTGGAGGTTTGGTATTACGGAAATCTGCTTACGGTGAAGGGAGAGCCCCAATCCTATATTGTAGATGGTGATGCGGCTCCCGGACTGGTGGCAGCTCGTGACCCGGAGAGCGGCGAGGAGTTCGTCATCTTCGACGGCGGGCGACATGGCTATGACAATCTGTTCTGCGATGAACATGATCCAGCCGAACTGGAGGATCGTCCCCTCAAACGGTACGAGATCCCTGCCTCCAAACTGGTGCTGGAGTTGGGTTACAGTATCGACTATGAGGACGAAAAAGAAACCTTCGACCCGGACGAGGCGGATACCGTGGAACTGATCAACGGTGAGCGTATGCCTTGGGAACAGGTCAAGCGGGATGGTATCGACTATATCGCCCTTTACTATGTGAATGAGAAAGGAAAACCAGTCCAGATTTTGGACGCGGAATTGGCATGAGTTTTGTGCTGGCGCAGGAGGTGGAACTGCAATGTCGATCACTGCTTATAAAATAGAAGCCGTCGGACATGACCGGACCGGCAAGGACTTCGGCTATGTGAATATCATGTATCGCTATGGCAACAAACAGCCCTGCCTCCGACCGGATCAGTGCGAAACGATAGAGGTCATGTGGGCGGATGAGAGCGTCTACGGACCGCCTGCGCCCGGCAGCAAGGTGGGCGACTTTATACAGACATGGCTGATGGGCTCCTGGAACTGTGGGGTATTTACCCACCGGGAGATCGCCCAGCGGCTGATGAATACTTTCACCGGCCTGAAAATCAAGGAGCTGGAATGGTTCGAGAACCCCAGAGAAAAGACGCTGAAAAACGGTAAACCCCGTGTGCGTCGGGCCAAGTGGCTGCCGGAGCGGGAGGTGGATCTGGTGTATCTCTACTCCGACCACTATATTGACGCAAGAAATCCCACTCCTGCCGGAACTGACTTCTTCACCGTTACAAGGATGGACACCTGGGGCGTGAGCACCTGGTTCATGTGTACCCCAGAGGCCGCCGGGAAGCTGATCGCCATGAATTACGACAATCTGGCCGTCAAGGAGACCACCATTGTAGGATAGGAGGAATGCGGTATGAAGGTGCTGAGCGTGGTGGGCGACACACCAGGCTGGACCTATATCAGCGAGATTTTCCATGAAATGCTTCCTGCCAGCCCCCAGGAGGCTGTCCGCCATCCAGAATTGGCGGCCGAAAAAACGAAAGCGGCACTGGAACCGATCCTGCTGGAGCGGTTCTCCCATCTGGATTTTGATTTCTGCTTTTGTTTCCGGTGTCTCGACCGAGATTCCGGCTGGGTGTCCAAGGCAAGGCTCAGTAAAAACGATGATTCTCACAGCTGGTACACCCTTAACCATGTAGAGCAAGCATCACGCTCTCTGGGGATGGATATTGTGGTCTATAAAGAAGATGTAATTCCTATCAAGAACGATAAGGATGCCCAAAAGCGACTGCTGGGCACAGAATTTTGGTCTTTCCTGCAAAAGACCCTGCCCAAATATAAAAAGAAGATCCCCATGACGGATAAAGATTTGGAACTGCTGCTCTCCACCCTGCATGACTGGCTGGCGCGGCAGGGATGGATTACTGAGGAAGGAGCGCAGACATAGATGATGACTTTGGAACAACTGCCTCCCAAGGGCGTAAAGAGAGAACAGGCCATTTTGGAGCTGGGCAAGGAGGAAGCAAACGGCGAACTGCTGTTCCAGCTTGTGAATACAGAAAAGGGCAAGTGCAAAACGGCTGCTCAAAAGGCTTTGGCGCAGCTGGAGTATGCCCCTGCTGCCCCACTGTGGGCCAAGCTGGTCAAGGGCAAATGGATGGGCAGCCATATCATGTCGGATGCCTGCTCGGATTGTGTATCGGAGCAGATTGCCCCAGTCATCCTGAAAACCCTTTCCCTGCTGTTGGATGAGGCGGATACAAAACCGCTGGAAGAGGGACAGGTGGAACAGATGAATTTCTGTTTTCATTTGATGCTGGGCAAAGCCTCCCCCAAGATGTTGGAGGTGTACCGTTTTCTGGCGGAAAATGCGGAACGGATCGGCCATCTCAAGCACACCCCCTTTTATGATGGTGACAAATGCACTACATGGCACATTTCCCAAGGACTGGGGCTCTATAAAGTAAAGCCAAAGGAAATGGAGAAGATTCCGGCTTTGATTCTGACCGCCTCCTTGATTCGAAACCCGGATACACGACTACAAGCACTGGCCGATGAACTATATGAACGCTATGGCGGCAGTTGGCTGATTCCAGTCTTTATGAAAGCAATTATCACCCAGCCCAAGGAACAGGTGTATGAAACCTATTCGCTCCTGCTGGGAACTCCCAAAGAAATCTACCTGTTCAATGCTCTGGGGATGCTGGATTACCGCTGTTATCCGGAGGACTGGATCTATGAACGCCTGGGGCCTGATGGAATGACTGCGTTCATCTTTTGGGGCCATGACCGCTACGGGTCCTATGACACGACCTTTATGTTTGAACGCTATGTGGAGTTGGATGAGCGGTGGCTTTTTGATCTGGCCAAAGACCCTGAAGGTCGAAAGCCTACGGTGACTTGGCAAAGTTACAACCGGAGTGGTGTTCTGTACGAAAGCTACGACGAAATGTTCATCAGTCTACTGCCCCGCAAGGTGGAAAACCCGGAACTGAAGCGCATTCTACGGGACTACTTCCGCATCCGAAGCCAGAAAAAGAAGGTGGCCAAAAGCATCACCGTTTACCAGGATGCCGCCGAGCGGTTTGGCGATTAAGCAGGAATGGAGCGACTGGCATGATCGGGACAGATGAAAACCGGGCGGTGCTCTATGTGGAGGTCATCTTCTGGAGCGGCAAGCGAAAGACTCCCCCCAGTCTGATGAGTGGAAAATATTGTCCCCATTTTGTCGTCAAAGGAACCACGGAATATCTGGGGGTATGCTTTCTGGACGGAACCGAGTGTACATTTGATGAACCGGCCTTGGGAAATGCCCAGCCCCTCTACCCGGATGCCGTGGACTACGGCCCGCTGGAAAACAATGTGGAATTTTTGATCTATGAGGGAGCCAATGCCGTTGGCAAGGGCCGGGTGCTGGGCCGAACCGTTCCCTATCAAGTGAAACAACAACGAAAGTAGGTGCCTTATGTACCAAATTGCATATATTGGCCGCTGGGAGACTCTCCCGGAAACGGCTGCCGCCATCTGTGACCATGACACTCCCAAGCTGGAGGCGCTGCTCCAAGGCGGTCTGGATTTAGATGTTCCCATCCAGCTCAGCGAATACATCAAGCTGATGCCATTGGAGATTGCGGTTTTTCGGAATGATGTGCCCATGATCCACTTCCTGCTGGAGCATGGAGCTGACCCCGGTCTGGCAGAGGAACAGCCCCTGCTGCTCACCGCCGCCCGCTGCTGCGGGCCAGAGGTGGTGGCGCTCTTTGCTGGACAGGCCGCAAAACTCAGCTCGAAGCAGAAAGAGCGGGCCTTCCAGGAAGTACGCTGGGGCAAGCGCCCGGAGAATATCCAGGTGCTGGAGCAAGCTGGGATTACAGTGGACAAGTTTGGCGGCGAGGCATTCCGGGCGGCGGTGTCCGAGGGCAACACCAAACTTGCCCGGCTGCTTCTGGAAAAAGGGGCAGACATCAATTACCACAAGCCGGACATGGTGTTTCCAAACGCCCCCACCGCTGTCACCGAAGCGGCTCGGCATAAGAATCTCCCCATGGTGCGCTGGCTCATTGAGCAAGGAGCCGACATCACCATTGCTGACAAATACGGCGACCGGCCTTACACCGTGGCGGTGCAGAACAAGAATCAGGAACTGGCCGACTACCTGAAAGCCCTGGAACCGGAGGAATGGCACAACGAGCAGGAGAAGCTCCGGCAGCTTATGCCCTACAAGCTGCCTGCCAAGCTGGTGGAATACTTGAAGACCGGCCCCCTGCGGCTGGAGTTCCCGGATCAGGAATGGGTGAAGTGGGCGGAGCTCTACTCCTTCATGGATGTGCAGGAGATGACCTGGAAACGGAAGAAGTTGCTCTCCCTGATGGTGCAGATGGATAACTACAGCGACTACCTGCTGCTGTGGAGCCCCAGGGACAAAAAGCTGTGGTATCTGGACATCGAGCATGAGGAATTCCACCCTCTGGCCAAATGGGATGACTTCATCGCAGATCCCGGCCGATATTTGAACGGAATGATCGAGGGCGAGTTTGAGGAATAAGGAGTAAAGCTATGACAGAAGAAAACAGAACTTGAATCACCCATCTCAAAGCTACCTGCATTGAGGGGTAAGGAGGATAGCATTATGAAACTGAACTGTAAACGCATTGATTTTACATATACCCCTGGCGAGGAAATCTTCAACTTTCCCGAGGAATCGGGACTACCCTTTATCTTTGATATAGAGAAAGAACTGACCGGCGATCCTGCTGCCATGGATGCGGTGGGAGAAATGCTGGATGAGGCGGAGAAACTGGCAGAAAAGGCTAAAGCCGCCATCAAAGGGGCGCTGGCAGACGAGGACAGCCGCTACCATAGCGTTGTGACATTTTTCATGGAGTTTCACCGGGACGAAGTAGGCCCTGATATTGCGGCGGAACTTTTTCCGGGAACCGACCCAGCCAAACTGTCCTTTACTGAGATGGTGGACTTTTTGCGGCTCAAGCGGTTCGGTAGTCTGGTGGATAGCGAGATGAACCAGCAAATTTTTATTCTGGATCTGTCCTTTAACCCGGAGATTACCGACGAACTGATGGTGATTTACTTTGATTTGAACAAGGAGATTTTCTGTATCACACATGAGAGCTGAGGAAAGAGAGTTATCTATGGACAAAGCAACTGCTGTCAACACCTGTTTAGGTGTTTTGAAAGGACGAGACTGTATCTATCTGGATAAAGTGAAACGGGATAGTCTGAACAATCTGACTTTTACGGGGGACATCAATGGCCATCTGATCTCTCAGCACAGGGACGAAAAAGACTGGTTTCCCTACACACTCACCTTCCGGAGAGTGCTGACCTATTTTGCCTGTGAATTGGACACTTATGAAAATCTGGCTGAAATGGGGCATCTGGATGGCAGTTCTTTTGATTTAATCGAGGATAGCACCTGGCTGAAGTCTTTGCCGGTGCGGGAAGACTTTGACAAAGGCATCTATCAGCACTACCGGCTGTTTACATATGATGATGTTTACGACATCATTGCAGTTTCCTATGAGTTTGTGGCAGAGTTGTAAATGTCTGAAATCTGGTAATGGAGGTAACCAACATGATTAAAGAACGCGTCCCCATTTCTGGCGATCTCCAAAGCAAGGTCAAGCAGCTGATGGAGTACGCCGGATGGTACGAGGGCCGCAGTGTGGATATTTCCATTGCGGAGAAGTATTACGCCGATCATGGTGTCCCGATGATGAAGACCACCCAGCGGTTTTACCGCAAGTATTTCGGCCTGTGCTGTGAGTGGTACCTGGAGCAGAAAAAACTGAGCTGGGCGGCGGATTTTGAGTTTGCGTTGTTCCCTTACCTGGTCAATGGGATCAAAAACTATTTGGAGGACGCCTATTTCCGGGATATGTCCGGCTGTGAGCTGACGGAAATCGAACAGGCTGCCTGTCAGAAGTGCCAGCCCATCGGTCACATCGGCTATTACTACCCGGCAGAGGTTTGGATCTCGGAGTATGGGAAACTGTATGCGAAATATGAGTATCAAGACGAGATCGAGTGCTTTCCCGATGTGTTTGCCCTAATTGAACGGGATCTGCGGCAGTGCAACTTTGATTCCGCCGCCATGAAAACTGTGGAGGCACTGGACGGAAAACTATGAAACAGGACTTTACTATTTGGCGCAATCAAATATTGCAGAATCCTCGGGACATTTCACCGCTGAAATTCGGAATATCGCAGGATGAGGTCATAGAAATCTTCGGGAATCCCGATGCTGTTTCCACCATGAGAAGCGACGGGAAACCTTTAATCCTCAAATATCATGACATTGAACTGCATTTCGATAGAAAGGCCCCTCATGGGCTCTACTTAGTTTATAGCGACGACGAAATCGAACTGAGCATAACAGATCATCACGAAGAACTGCTGCAGCCGATCACAAACATAGAGCCGGTGGACAACGAATTTTTCCTTCGGGATGGAGCCGTTTATTTCTCTGGCCTATATGAAAACGGCTTGTTGAAGGGTGTTTCGCCCAAAGACTTCTGCTGTTGGCATTACTGGGGCAAATCCTCTACGGCCTGCTTTCTCGGCGGGATTCGCCTGCGTGGAGCAGACCCGGCATCGTTTCGGGTGTTAAACTATGCCTACACGATGGACAAAACAGCCGTCTACACTACCAGCGGGAGAATCCCAGATGTAGAGCTGGCAACCTTCCAGGTGTTGGACAATGGCCAGAACGATTCGGGCGCGCCACAGGGATATGCAAAGGACAGCCGGCAGGTCTACTTCCACAACGGAGACGGCAAGGTGAAGATCATCAAAGGCGCGGAAGTTTCCTCTTTCCTCTCGTTGGGCGACACCTATTTTGCCAGGGATGAGAAACGAATCTATGCTTACGGTAAGCAGCTTCCCAAGGCGGATCTGCCCTCATGGGAATTGCTCAGTCACTGGTATTCCCGCGATGCCAAGCGGGTGTACTACCTCAACCGGGAGATTAAGGGGGCGGATTGTGACAGTTTTGCGGTATGCACCCCGCTGGACGCACCTCCGCTTGCCGATCATCTGGCCCGTGACAAGGAACATTTTTACCAAAACGATGAGATGATTGAAGAACCGCTGTGGCTGGAAAGGCTGCATGAGTTAACACCAGAACAGTAGACGGAGGAAAACGGCTATGGATTATTTGAAAGCACTGCGTGATGACCCTGATCTGGCAGAGGAGTTTGATTCCCTTTTTGACTTCTTCCTGCTGGATGAGTTGTCTCCGAGGGATGAGGCAGAAGGCCGATGCACCTTTTCCCTGCCCGGCATGGCGTTTGCCAGGGATGGCTCCGGCGGAGAATACCACCTGTTGGAAGATGGCTCCATCGGCTATTACAGCAGCGAAGGTGAGGCAGGCCGTCTGGCCGAGAGCATGGACGACCTTTTTTCACTGATCGTGCGCTGCATCTGCTGGCACGACTGCTGTGACGCAAAGGAGTATGCGGACTCCAAAACACTGGAGGAATACGGACAGAGGCAGCGCAACATCAACTTGGAAGATATGGATATGGACAGCTGGCGGCGGGTAGCTGATGCGCTCGGCATCCCTACCGATGAGCCGCTGGCTCCGGTTCTGGAGCGGTTCCGCAAAGCAACACAGCGCCAGCCTCTGTATCAGTGTATTTTCCATGAGGATGATGGCAGCTTGACCGAATCATACGGCTTGATGTTTGAATGAGAAAGGAGCAATCCCTATGAAAGCATTTGATCCCAACTACAAGTTGCTGGACGAGATGTATCAGGACGATTACTATCCTGCCTTTCTGGTGGACAAGGTAAAAGACGAACTTCAGAAGGTCATTGACCTGCTGGAGAGCGGCGAAACCGACACCGAAGCGGTGCAGGAAAAACTGGACGAGGCTGTCTGCGGCATCAATGACCTCCAGGATGAATTTTATGAGAACGACAGCGAGATCGAAACCGTGGCACGGGATTGTATCGGCGTTACTGTGGACTACATTTTGAAATGGTTTGGCATTCCCATTGATATGGAGGAGGCCATCCGGGAAAGGGACTGGTGAATACGATGGCAATTGAAGATATGTTTGGGGATCTGCAAAAGATCGACATTCTGGCAGAGACCAAAACCGGAGAAGTGGTGATGGTTTTGGTCTGTAATGGCTTTATTGACGGCTCCCCGGAAACACAGAAGGCCCTGCTGGACAAGATGGAGGGCTATCTGAACCACACCCAGAGTGAGGAATTTCAAAAGGAATATAGTGGCTGGCCAGTGATTCTGCGTGTGACCCTTGGCCGGGAGCCAGATGAGCGCATCCTGGCCCTGCTCAGCAAGTGCCCTGCGTGGGCGGAGGACTACGGCGTAAAGCTGGAAATTGAAATTGGAGGAAAACAGGTTCGCATTGTAGAGAGCTGACCTATGCTTAAACCGAATCAACAGGAGGAAACTACCATGCCGACTACTGAATGGCTGAACAAATACGAATCCATCAAGGACAAACTGGCATGCAAAACGGACCTGGACGCCCATTTCGCAGAGAAAGTGATCGGGAATATGGGCGTGGATGTGCTGGACATTGGCACCGTCCATTTCCCCACCGGGACGATCTTCGCCTGCGATCCGCTGGTGGAGCTGGAGGATACACCGCCCTTTATACAGACAATCCCCGCCGGGACTTATCCCGTAAAGATCTGTGTGGTGCCCAGTGAGAAATATGGTGACCGCTACGCCTGCGTCAAGGTGGAGGTCAGCCGGGAAAAGCCTGTCCGCTACGAGCTGGGCATGACCGGCAAAGAGGATCTGGACGAGGAACTGGGCGAGGACGAGTATTTTGGCTTTGGCGTAGACGCTGGAATGGGCTGTGTTGCGGACATCCAGACCCAGGCGGCCTTCAAGACCTACTGGGTCAAGCGTTTGGAAGAAGACCCGGACATCGACCCCTACAATGACCTGTTCTGCGACCTTCTGGAGGAAAACGCCAAAGCCCACCCCAAATATCAGGGGGACTACGGCGACTGGCTCAACTGGACGGTACCGGACACGGACTGCAATCTGCCCATCTTTGCCTCTGGCTGGGGGGACGGCTACTATCCGGTCTACTTCGGCTATGACGCGAAAGGTGAAATCTGCGCCGTGTATGTACGCTTCATCGACATTGAAGAAAGCTACAAGGAGCAGGCGTAAGGAGGGAAGCAGCGATGGAATGGCCAAAACGGGCGCGGACAGTGAACTGGGAGAGCGGTGTCCTGACCTTGGACGGAGAAAAGCAGTTTGAAGTCCCGGAGCTGACCGCAGAGATCATGGAGCAGCTGGCCGGTTACACCTTGGTGGGCTTCCATGTGAAAGGCTATCCGGTGACGGATGAACTGCTTGCCCCCTTTGCCGGACATAAAAGCATGGCCAACCTCGGCGTGGAGGACGGTGCGCTCACCGACGCCTGTTTCCCTGTTTTTTCCGCTATACCCAAGTTGCGCTATCTGCTGCTGGACGGCAATGCCGCCATCCACGGCAGCGGTCTGTCCGCCTTGCAAGGCTGCAAGCTGGATCTTATCACTCTCAACCGCACCGGGCTGGATGATGCTGGTCTGCTCCAGGCGGCCTCCATCCCCAAGCTCTCCCACATCCAGATCGACCATACCGCCGTTACCTATGAGGGCCTATTGGCCATCGCCGGTAACAACCGCATCGAGCCGGTGGCCCATGTGCAATTCACCAAGGAGCAGATGGAACACTTCTTCCAGCTCCAGCGGGAAAAGGCCAAAAAGCCCGTCCAGCTGGATGAGCAGGCGGCGGCGGAATGCCGCAGGGTGCTGTCCGCTTTCTTTGCCGAGATGACGCAGTGGGAGCAGTACATGGAGCAGGCCGGGTTTGAAGATGCCGAGGCTGTGCCCCGCCTGCTGGCGATCTGGGAGAAGTATGTGAGCGAAAAGCCCCGTCCGGGCTACCGGCCTCTGGGCCTCTCGTACAGCGCCCTGGGCACCTACAACGGGGAAGTATTCCTTGACGCGGAGCAGATCACCAAGAACAAGCTCTACATCTACACCAGAGAGAAAAATACCAGCTTTGACCGCCGCTTTCTCATGAAGCGCGTGGGCGAGGGTTGGATGATTGACGCGGTGCAGGAGCGGCTGAACGGCTGGCAGCGAACAGAATTGTGAAGTTCATGAGAATCAGATTGGAGGTACAGGAAGATGGGTTCATGGGGTGTAAAAGCATTGGAAAGTGATAATGGCTTAGACCTAATTTTCCTTTTGAAATCAGATTATTTACCCAAACATAAGAAACTGACTTTAGGTGGATTGATCGGCTTTCTGAAAGAGGAAGGTTTTCTTGGAGAAACAGTGAACGAAATTGACTTTCTCTATGATAATACCGCCATCGCTCTCGCAGAACTTTATTCTGAATGGCGGGAAACAGGAAAGCTAAACTACGATGATGAGGATTCTAATGTTTGGTCAGCAATAACGAATTTCTCAGCTTCAGCTACTGCTCGAAAAGACCTTCTTAGGCGATTGAGGAGTATTAAAAATCAAGTTCCTGATGAAGATGGCGAAAGAGAAATCGTAGAACTTTGGAAAGAAAGTAATCACTGGGAATCGTGGGATAAGCATTTGGATTCTTTGATAGAACTCTTGCAGCAGGAATAAAATTGTTGCTTTGTAGGTAAGTGCGTTGAATTGTGAGGCATCACATGGCTTGGGAATATGAAACCTTTGGCCCAGACGGTCAATGTAAATTGTTCGGTGTGAACATCTTTGACTACAACTGGCAAACCACCGGCAAGCGAGTAAAAGTCAAAGACCCGATCTATCACCAAGACCATACCTTCGAGGTCTGGCAGGTGGAGATCAACGGGCAGATTCGCCGCTTTGCTGCCGGGGAGTTCTCCAACTGCGTATGGGGATTCTATCTGGAAAAGAACTGATGAGAGGAGCGTGATACCATGAAAGCCACCGCCGGAGAGGTCTATACAGTCTACAACCAATATCTGAAACGCTACACCGCCTGCCAGGTGGCCTATATTGCGCCGCCGGACACGGTGAGCAAAGAATCTTGGGCGGTGGTCCTCTCTCTGGATTGGGTGGGCGACGCCCCTCTGACTGCGGAGGAACTGCCCCATCTCCGCCCGCTCTACAAGGACTTCATGTACTGGTCCCGCGACCTCCACCTGCTGCGGGTGCCGTTGGAGGTCCCGCCCCAGTATAAACTGGTGGGCACACTTCCGCCCTTCACCGACCAGCCCTGCCGCTCCTACGGAGGCTGGAGTGACGGCTATGATGTGTATCTCCAGATCCGGTGGCAGGCCATTCCGGAGGAACGGCGGCGGGCCTTCAAGGAGGCCATGGACAGTGACGAGCAAACGGAGATCGGCGGTATCCAGCTGAAGGTCAGCAGTCATCGGGTGATGGACCAGTACGCACCATTCGATTCGGCGCTGGAACTAAAGGCGCTGCCTTGCCTCTCCACCCTCATCTGCCAGCGGTGGCACCCGGATCTGCTGGAGTTTTTGCGGGAAACCCCCTTTGTTGATGAAGTGACTTTGCTGAACCACGGTCAGAGGACACTTGATCTGCGGGGCACCAGCATCAGAAAGCTGATGCTGGACATGACCGGGCTAAAGGAGCTGTGGCTGTGTGAGGGAACGGAGCAACTCCTGTTCCAGAACAAGGGGCCGGACGCCTGTGCAATCCATGCCCCCGAAGATGGCGGCGGTTTGACCCTCCAATTTATCGGGGAATACCGCCCGCACACGGAACTGCCGAACCTACGGGGGCTGCATGGCATCCAGCTGAAGGACTTTGATCTGACCGCCCTTGTTGACGCCCATCCTCACTTAAAGGAGCTGCGGCTCTGGGGCGCGCCGGGAAACCTGGGGAACTTCTCCGCCGCGGGAGGGTTCCGGGAGCTGACGAACCTCTCCACCTTTGACCTGTTCAGCTTCGGTGCGGACGATATCCCCACCCCGGAGCAGATGCCGGAGCTTCGCTGGTTCTGGATGACCAGCCTGCCGGAAACGGCAGCAAAAGCGGCAAAGCAGCTCTGGAAAAGCAAGCCGGGAATGGACCTGCGAATCACAAAGCCCCGGAAACCGGAGTGGCTGGCGCAAAATCTGGACAATCCCTTCCGGGGCTGGGACGGCGCGGAGCATATCCCTGCCGCCGCTGCGAAAAAGGCAGCCAATCAATACCGCAAGACCCGTTCCCAGCTGATGAAGCTGGCCGCTGAACCGGGCGAGGATGCCCAGGCCCAGGCGCTGGATGCGGTGACAGCCTACACCCAGACCTTCAACAAGATGGGCTTTATCGAAACCGAGGAGCGGGACGAAATCTACATGGCTCTGCGGGGCATCCTGGATGCACTCCCGGACAGTGCGCTCCGAAAAGAAGTCCTGATCGAGAAGTTTGAGGAGCTTCGTGATTTTTGAGGAGGATTGAGCATGAATAAAAAAGAGTTTCAAAAACTGTGCAGGGATATATTCAAAAGGAATGGATTTCTGGCTCGCGGAAATAATTTTTATTTTGACTATGGATCGCTCCTCCTAATTTTTGGCTTACAGCACTCGGATTTTGGAAGCTATTATTATATTGAGCATGGCGTTGCAAATAAGGAAACCAATCCATATATGCCTTGGCCAAAGTATTACCAAATAGATCGAGAACGGGGACGAATTGCTTTTCAATTAAACAAGAGTGGTGACCCGCAAGCAATTTTCTATGAGAGCGATTTCGATGAAGGAAAATTTATCGATATACTCGAAAGAACAATAAGTCAGGAGAAAGAGAAACTGAAAGCATAAGACAATAAGTGTGGGCTTTTGATTGGAGGGGCGTACATTGAGCTACACAAAATTCAGCAAAGAGGTAACCAAGTGGCTGAAAGACAATGGTCTGCCCTGCTATGGAACAGCCAACGATAGCCCCGAAGAAACAAAGGTCCGGCTGGACGCATGGATGCGCGGGAGCAAAGAGGTGCTGCGCCAGTGGATCACAGATAAGCGTTACCGTGAACTGATCTCCTGCGCCCACGGCGGCTGGTATCAGGATGATGTGATTTTTGAGCCCTTGGCTGAACATTTTGTGGCGAACCACCTGTTTGATGAACTGCGCTTTCTCTGCGAGCGCGGCATCCGTTTTTCTGCGGAAGATATGCTGTCCATTATTAAATCTGAGAAAGAGGAGCATGGGGCGCTTGATATAGAAATAATTCGGTCTATCGATGTTCCAAGCTATGTGTCAGGCCGCAGTTATTCCCATTTGGGGGAAATCGCAAAATACAGGAAACGGGCGCTGGATCAGATCATCCGCTATACAGGCTATCTGGAGCAGATCCACGCACCTGCGGAGTATTTGGAACAGGTAAAGGTCCTGCAAAAGAGCGTTTCGAATCTGACAATCAAAGCAAAAGATTTGAAACCATTCCGGTTTCGGATGTGAAAGCAATTTCCTGAAAGGAGTGTGGGCGCATGAGCCGGATCGTTGATGAACCCTACTTTACATACAGTGCATACAACGCCCTGACCACCGGCATCCAGGTAAAATGCCCCAAGTGCCACGGCGCAGGTGTGGTGACAGCGGATGATGACAACGCCTATTTCCGTTGCCTGAACTGCGGCCATCGGGAGATCCGTGACCGGACGATCTACCGCTATGATGTCCATAACCAATGCAAAAACTGCGGCAGATACTATCGGGTAGATATTGAAGATACGGCAAAGCAGCACTTTTCCGTCCTCCATGTGGCCTGCCCCTACTGTGGAACAACCATGTCAGGAGAAGTTCATAAAACAGCGGAGGCGTTTTCATATATTGGCGAAATCAGAGATGGACGAGAACCTTACTTCGGCCTGGAACTTTGGTTTCTCACTTCATTTCAAGGAAAACCAGTCTGGGCCCTCAACCGGGAGCACCTTGCCTATCTGATCGGCTATCTCAGCGCCGACCTGCGGGAAAAGCCGATGGGAAGAGCGAAAATGACCCAGGCCGACCATCTCCCCACCTTCATGAAAACCGCAAAGAACCGGGAGCGGATCGTGAAGCTGCTGAAGAAGTTACAAGAGAAATGAGGACAAACCTATGGCACTGCAAGATAAGAAAATCATGCCTCCCCCTTGGCTGGCCCACCGGGAGATCGAGCGATACTCCATCGGCTGGCGCATGGGCTATGGGGAGGATTACATAGATCGATTTGGCGATTGGCTGGATACCCTCTCCCCGGAGGAGTGGGCGGAATACCGCACCCTCTTTCCTGAACCGGTGACCTGGAAGGGCTGGTGGAATGACGAGGACAGCAGTGAGGTGTTGGAGCACGGCGACTTCTTTGTGGAGGTGTGGCAGCCAGAGGGCCAGCCAAAGTACACCCGCCAGTGGCTCCAGCAGGAGTTTGTTGTGGGGAGAACGCGAGAGCTGTGCCTGTTCTGGGGCCATCAGCCTGCCGAGGACGGCCAGCTGACAAAAAGCTGCCTCAGCCAGTGGTGGATGGAGGACTTCTACACGATGGCTGACTCCTACCTCTACACAGAACAGTATATGATGGCGAGCAAAGCCCAGCTGTTTGGCGACGAGGAGATCCGCAAGGAGATTCTGAAATGCAGTGATCCAAAGCAGATCAAGGTTCTGGGCCGCAAGGTGCGGGGCTTTGACCAGAAGGTATGGGACAAGTTCAAGTACGCCATTGTGCTGCTTGGCAACTGGTACAAATTCAGCCAGAACCGCGAACTGCGGGAGTTTCTCCTTTCCACCGGGGACAGCGTGCTGGTAGAGGCCAGCCCCTACGATAACATCTGGGGTATCCGCCTTGCGGCCAGCTCCCCGGAAGCCCAGGCCCCCATGAAGTGGCGGGGACAAAACCTGCTGGGCTTTGCGCTGATGGAGGTGCGGGACGAGCTGCGCCGGGTGACACAGAATGAAATGCTTTGCGATTGGAGTACAGTATGGGAACAATGAAACTCTATGAACTGGTTAACCACTATCACATCGGTACGGAACTGACCTGCGCCGAGGCGATGTTTATGGCCTGTAACGAGTATTACCATCTGAATTTGTCCGAGGAGACCCGGAAAATGTTCTCCGTCATGGGCCTTGGGATGCAGACCGAGCACTCCTGCTGCGGCGCTTTCACCGTGGCGGTGGGGATCATTGGGCTGATGACCGCAAAAGAAGGTCAGACGGATGTGAGCAACATGGAAGGCTACCAGATGATTGCTGAATTGACGGAGTTTATGCTGGGCTTCTATGGAACGCTCCACTGCGTCGAGCTGCAAAAGCTGGAGATCGTGGGGGTTGAGAATCCCTGCCACGCCATTGTGGAGGCGCTGGCCAAAAAGCTGGAGGAACTGTTGGCGAACCGCAGGATCTTTTGCCCGGCAAACAGAGGACAACTGAGCTGCTGATGTGCCGGAAAGCGAGGGATTACATGAAAGACTTTTCCCAATACGGAAACAGCCCGGACGACCAGTGGGAGATGCTGCCCTGGATACCCGATCCACGCCCGCCTTTCAAAATCTGGGTGAAGCCGGAGCAGATCGCGCCATTCTTCCTCATTCCCCACCACCCCTATGCCATCTCCCTTCTGCTGAAAATCAACGATGGATTCCGGACGGAAGAATTCCGTCGGCTGGGACTGACTGGAAACAGCGGAGACTGGGAGCGGCTGGTCCGGGGCGTGATACGGGAGTTCGAGGAAAACAACAGCGGTGTGGGTCTGTTTCACTTCGACTCTGACGAGGATGTGTTCTGCGTCTATTCCCAATACATCGACGACCTGATGATGCTGGCCAAAATGATCCGGGCGGCCTGTGCCGATGAAAAAACGATGGGGATGTATCTGAACATGAGTGAGGCTGCGAAAGCATGAAAGAGTTGACCACTCAAACAGGAATCATAGTAAAATGCAGGAAAACGGCCATTGAATTTTTCCAAAATGCTCAATCAGTGGATTTCTTTTCTGTGTTGGAGATTCCAGAGGAATTCCAAGGTATAGCGGTTGAGTTTTATGATTTGATTCTGGAAAACGATCATCCCACAGCTTTGCTGGGCTGTCAGGGCG
>ENA-OPSC01000273-OPSC01000273.1-human-gut-metagenome-genome-assembly--contig:-NODE-273-length-28909-cov-2.365287_pt1 | contig 28909 bp, 29 predicted proteins | sample MGYA00241800_ERZ501891 | MGnify/ENA primary metagenome ERZ501891 (study PRJEB25962, sample SAMEA2042407) | human gut metagenome | biome: human gut; feature: human-associated habitat; material: faeces...
TCATTCCTATAAAGTCACCTATATCATAAGTTTTAAAAGCTTTATAACTTTCTTCACCTAAATCGTTTACACTAACATAGCTTTGTATTTTTTCGTCACTATCTTGTATAGTACAAAATGAAGCTTTTCCCATTATTCTTTTAGCAATTATTCTACCTGCAACAGATACATCTTTTTCTTCATAAGATTCATAATCTGCTTTTATTTGACCAGCTGTTTCAGTTCTGTCGTATTTTGTTATAGCAAATGGATCTTTTCCTTCATTTCTTAGTTCATCTAATTTTTCTCTTCTAACTTTCATTAATTGATTTATATCTACTTCTTCATTAACCTTATTGTCCATTAAAATCTCCCTTTCTTTTTAATTTTGCCCTATTATATAACAAATTTGTGATATTGTAAACCATTAGCATTACCTAGTTTAATAATTATCTACCAAAAAAAGATTTAAGAGAATTCTCTTAAATCTTCTTTTCATTATGACAAATCCAAAAAAGTTTGGTATAATTTACTATTTCCCACTAATACTTTATGTTATTTTTTACATAGAATGCTTTCCTTTTCCACGTTTACTTTTCTTTTCTTTTTTTATTTCTTCTGCATATTTATAAAAGTCATCTAATGCTTTTTGATGTTTAGAATTTAATATCTGTGTATCTTCTGTAGTTTCCTTTTTAATTTCTTCTTTGTTCTTATTATCAATTGTTTTATCTTCTTCTTTATTTTCTATATTTATATCTTCTAAAGCTGTTTCTCTTTCTTTTCTAATTTTTTCTAGTTTTTTCTCATCTTCTAATTTTTCTATTGCCTTTGGTTCTTTAGAAGCTGCCTCTTCTTTTAATTCTTTCATTGCTTTTGGCTCTTCTTGTTCTTTTTCTTTTACTTCGTTTATATAATCGTCCTCTTCCCAATCATCTTCATCTCTATCTTTTCTACTTTTAACATATAAAGAAATTGCAATAATAATACCTAAAAAAGATTGCATTGCTATAGCTAGAGCTATTACTTCTTCCATTGTAAGTGGACCTATCTTAGTTTTTTTAGCTTCTATTTCTGGATAACTTAATTCTACCTTTGGTTCTTCTATTTTTTCCTCTATAACTTGATTTATAGAATTTTCACTTTCTATATTATTATCTATTTTAGCTTTTCCCTTAGTTGTTACAGTATTTTCTGCTAAGCAAAAGCTGTTTCCTACAATAACACAAAATAATATTATTATAAAGATTATTTTCTTGCTTATCTTTTGCATAATGTGCCTCCTTGCAACACAAATTTTCTATGTTTAGTATATAATAAAGTGTTTTTTTCGTCAATAAAACTTTTCTCATATTCTTAATTTTTGACCAACATAAATATAATTTATATTTTTAATATTATTTAACTCTGCAATTTCACTTATTCTTTTTCCAAATTTATTAGCTATTTTTGTTAAAGTGTCACCTCTTTTTACTGTATATATGCAATGTCCACAGTCATATTCACCAATACTTATATTTATTGGAATTTTAATTAATTGATTAATATATATATAATTTGCATTTCTAATTCCATTTATATATACTAATCTATTTACTGTAGTATTATATCTTCTTGCTATTCCATATAGTGTGTCACCTCTTTTAACTCTATATGTCATATATTTAGTTTGTATGTTCTCTGTATTTTTTATAATAATTAATCTTTGACCAGGATATATTAAATTTGGATTTTTTATATTATTGTTATTTACAATATTTCTTACTGTTGTATTAAATCTTTTAGCTATATTATATAAATTATCTCCTTTTTGCACAATATAAATTGTATTGTTTCTATCATCATTCCCACTACTTATAGAATTATTTTTAGTTGGAATCAATAATATTTCATTTGCATATATAATATTTGGATTTTTTATGTTATTAATTCTTACAAGTTCAGCAACAGTTGTATTATATTTTATTGCAATTTCACTTAATGTATCTCCCTTTTTTATTTTATATCTTATATAATTTTCACTACTATCTATATCTGTATTATTATTTGGTATCTCTTCTTTATTTTCTAACAATATTTTTTCTGTAAATTTATCTCTATCTACATATCCATTTATTCCTGGAACAGTTCCCTTGTCTGTATATTGAAACCCTTCCCAACTATTCCATTTTCCGTTGTTTGATGGTTCACTTACATAATATTGTGCAACCCATAAAGGATATCTATTTGCAAGTTCTGCACTAAATATATTTCTAGCTGATGATGTATTACTATAAATTATCATTTCTTTATTCGTTATTTCTTGTACTCGTTCTAAAAAAACTTTAGAAATTGTATTTATTTCATTTAAAGATAAATTACCAAAGTTTTCGAAATCCATAGCTAATTTACAATCTGGAATAGTTCCGGCAATTGTATTTGCAAAATGATTAGCTTCTAATAATGCATCTTCTGTATTCCTAGCTCTTACATAATGATAAAAACCTATATTTAATCCATTTTCTTTAGCTTTTTCATAATTTCTCCTAAAATATCTGTCAACAGTATTTTTTCCTTCACTCGACTTTATGTACACAAATTTTATATCTGCATTTTTTACTTTTGTAAAATCTATTTCTCCTTGCCAACCACTAACATCTATCCCTTCATAAGTTTTTCCTGCAGGTTCAATTGCATAAGCATTACTATGAAATATAAGTACAAAATTTGTAAACATATAAATAATAAAAATAACCTTAACAATTAATTTCATAAACTCACCTACTTATTTTATTTTATGAACTTTTTCGTGTTAAGGTTAACTTTTATATTTATTTTTTTATTAATTTTAACCAGGATCTTTAGACCATCCCCCATACAAATTTTTACACATGTAATCTTTTTTTTGTTTCTTCCCACATTGCTTTTCCACATAATATTATTGTTAATAGTAATGAAAGCCCTGCAATTCCACTTGATACGATTGTTAGTACTTTGTTTTCTAATATTCCACTAAGTAATAAAATTAATGGAATCATACTAAATAAAAAAGTTAACATATGGTATACTGCATATCTTATATATCTTTTTCTACTTATAATTGTTAAAATCATTAATGTTGAATTAGCTACTATAACAACTATTGGTATTGCTATGTTTATTGACCAACCCCTATATCCTAAAAAATAATCTATCGCTAGTATTAGAAGTGATACTAATAAACATTGTGCAAATACGTTAGATGCAATATTTACATTTCGTTTTTTTGTATATATTACTGTTCCATATGCATATATAATTCCAGCTATACAAAGCATAGACCAATGATTTGTCTTATCCACAAGAACATTTATTATTAATAAAATGTTTATTATTATTACTGAAATTGCTATAGATGCAATAAATATAATATTATTTCTTTTAACATTTGATAATTTTGGATATAACATATTAAACACCATTACTTTCTATTTTAACATTAATTCCTAATTCTTCTAAAATATTTTTAAATTTATCTTCAATATTTGTTTGCCTTAAAATTGATGTAAATGTAAAAAACATTTTATCTTCATATGAACATGTTGAACATTTTATTTTTTCTACTCTTTCTGGTGCAATCAAAAAGAAAAAATCTTCTATATATTTTTGGTAATCTGCTATAATACCTATTCTTCCTATATTAGAAAATGTTGTTGTTGTATATTTTCTAATTTCCAAATAACTTAGTCTTACAAATATTTGCTTCATAAACAGTGGTATTATTCTTATAAAAAAATTATTTCCAAGTTTCACATTTAAAGACATTGTTTTCATTATTTCTTCTGGCTTTAATAATTCTTCAAAATCATTTTTTACTAGTTTTAATATCTCGTCTAAATTTGTAAAATCAATTTTTTTACTATCTGCAACAATTGTTATATAGGAGAAGAAATTATTAATCGTTTCAGATTTAAAGTATTTTTTTAAGTTTACTGGTACGCAAATTTTTATAGGTTTATTATTTTTAATTTCTTGCATATTTCCTAAGTAAATTGCTTTTATTAATACACCTGTTAATAATTGCGTAATTGTAACTTCTTTTTCTTTACTTACTTCTTTTAATTTTGTTAAATCTATTATTTCGTGTGTAGCCCTTATAGCATCAAAAGGAATCTTTCTTCCTTTTAATATATAAGCTTTTCTACTTTTAGAACTATTTTTAACTTTTTTATTGTAATTTTTTAAGTAACTATCTTCAGCATTAAAATTAATTTTTCTATCCGTTCTTAATTTATCTTTAAATTCTTTCGCATACTCTATTTCTATATATTGGTACACTATTTCTTTAAAAAACTGTATTGCACTATTTCCGTCTGTTAATGAATGAAAAATATCTATATTAATTTTTCTTTCAAAATATGTTACTTTAAACAGATAATCGTTATTTGTATTTGGATCTATATATTTACAAGGATAGTCTTTTTCTTCTTCTATTACTACTTTTTTATCATTATATTCAAAATAATACCAAAAAAAACCTTTTTTTAATCTTACTTTAAAAAATTCAAATTTATTAAGAGCATTATTTACAGCCTTTTCTAACAATTTTGGACTAATATTCTCTTTCATTACAGCAGAAAGCCTAAATACACTACTATATTTTCTGCTAGAAGATAATGGGAATATTTTTGCTGAGTTGTCAAGTTTTCTCCATATTAGCTCTTTCTTTTCTTTCCTTTTCATATTTATTTCCTAAAATCAATTAAATAGATATTTTAATCTATTTAATTGACTAATCCTTTCTCTTAATTATTTTTTAATAATTCTATCATTTTATTATATGGTTCTTCTACTAATTTATCATTTTTCTTATCTTTATACTTATACAACAACCAAATATGAGTTGCCTTCTCTGTTTCGTAAATATCTATTTTATTACCTGCCTGGTCTGCTCTTTCTTTTAAAATTTTAACATCTGGATTTAATATATCATATGTTCCTGTAAAAATGGATACATTTTTTATTTTATCTAGTGGGCCCTCTATTGGGTTTACTAAATAACTATTTATTCCATCTTTTCCTGCGTAGTTCTCTCCTGCCAATTTTAATGCAGATTTATTAAGCATTGGGTCATTTTTAGATATTTTCTCAATTTCTGGATTATTCATTCTTACATCTAACCATGGTGATATTAAAATTGTTTGATTTGGCATTTTTATATTTTCTTCTCCCATTTTTTGCATTAAGGCCAATGCTAACCCTCCACCTGCTGAATCTCCCATTACTACAAATTTTGCAGAATCTACTTTATTTATAACTTTTTTATATAATGCTTCCATCATATTAAATGTATCTTTATAATTATATTTTGGAGTAAGTGGATAATCTGGAAGTATGATTGTACAACCTAATTTATTTACAATATCACCACAAGTTTTCCAATGTTCTTTTTCTAAATCTCCAACATAAGACCCACCATGAATATACATTATTACTAATTCATTAGTTATTCCTTTTTTTGAATTCATTACATAAATTGGTCTATTTTCTACTTCATATTTATTTAAATTATATTCTTTTTTTACATAACCTGGTACTTTTGCTTTTACATCACCTTTAAATAGATATATAATTAATGTTATTGCACATATTGTTCCAATTAATATTATCGTTAATAATATTTTTACTATAATTACTAGCTTTGCTGTTGTCATTTTTCTCCCTTTCTTATTTGATTTTTTTATTTTATCACATTATATTTAATTTTTAAATAGGGATTGGGGACGGGGATTAAAATCCCGATTTTAAAAAAAGAACCCTATCATTATTTTTTAGCTAATAATTGGGTTCTTTTTATATTTAAAATTCATTCATATTAGTTATATTTAATGCAAAATATGGTAGATCTTTATCTTTTTCTTTTATTAAGATTACAAACTCATCATCAAATGAAAAATCTCTAATCTTTTCTTCTGTAATGCCATTTGTAGTTACAGACATACCAGCTTCACTTGTTACTTTTGCACCTTTTTTATTTAATTCAAACTGAATAGTTTGTATTGCCTTTTCTATTTTTAGCTTTTCTCCATTAATATCTTTAAATTCTTTATTTTCTATGTCTTTAAATTCTTTTTCAGAATTTATTCTAATTTCTGGAATTTTTAAAATTTCTTCTGGTTTTAATGTTGTACTATCTTTATAATTTTTCTTCTCTGTATCTATTTTTTGTATTACTTGGTTAAAATTTTTAGCAGTATTTGTTCTGCATAAAATTATTTCGTCATTAGTTGTAGTTTGTATAGAAATTGCTTTATCATCTTCATTATTATAGTATAATACTTGCACTTGTTCCCTTGCCTCTAAATTTGAATTTTGTTTTAAACCAAAATAACTTGTTTTTGTATCTTTTCCTGCAAAATCTCCAGTTTCTAAATCATCAAAAGGCATTGCAAATTTTAAGTCTTTTATTAATGTTGAATACAAGAAATATCTTGTTTCATTTTGCTCATTACTCCAATTAAACTTATTTATGAACTCACTTGTCTTTCCAAATTTATTCATTAAATCTGTTTCTATTTGATTTTTTAATTCTTCTGAAATTATGCCATAGTTTTTATAATAATCTTCTTCTGAAATCATATCTTTTGTAAATTTAGACTTATTAAGATTGTCCACACAATCTAGTTGAGGCGAAAATTCTATATCTTGCTTTACAATATTGTTTTTTAAGTCATTCCATATTAATTGAAATGTACCACACCACATTGTGTTTCCTTTTATTTTATCATCTAATGTTGGAACTATTTTTATATTATCATCTTCCGAAGCCAATGCGGGAGCAATTGTATTTTGTACAATATCTTGTGCCTTTTCTGCAATTTGTTTATTGTATTTTCCCACTAATATTATTATTGCAATAATTATAATTACTAGTATAATAAATAGCGCTATATTAACTTTCTTATTTTCCATAATTTTTCACCTCATTTTTGGATATTATAACAATATTATATTTTTTTTACAATAGGTTATTTACATATTCTTCTAAGCATTTGCCTGTCATTTTCATTTCTTTTGCAATATCTTTCCCAACATACCTATAATGCCATTCTTCATTAGAAACTTTTGTTATATTCGTTTTATCTTTGGGATACCTTAAAATAAAACCATACTTATATGAATTACTTTCTAGCCATTTCCACATATCTGCATTTTCTTCTGGTTTATTTGGATTACTAAAATCTAGTGCTAAGCCTGTTTCATGTTCCGAATATCCGGGCTTTTGAACTTCCAAATTTGTTTTAGAAACAGCTTGCTCTTTAGTATTTCCTTTTTTTACATATAAATTTACTCTTCTTTCATATATTTCTTGTTGCTCATTTCTATCTCTATATGCAGTATTTATTTTTAAATTAATCCCTTCTCTTTTTGCAGACTTAACCATTTTATCTAAACTACTAGCTATGCTACTATCTATAAAATGACCTTCATATTCTAGTAAATTTGCTTTATAGTCGTCTGGTATCTTATTATCTTTATTTACTAATATTATTTTTTCTTCATCTAAAGAATTCGCCTCTGCTACATATGTATTAATTTCTATATAATCTTTTTTATATAAAAATATTATCGCACAAACTATAATAACTAATAATAGTATTTTCTTTCCTTTAGATTTTTTCTTCTTTTTCATATTTTCCCCTTTAAAATAACTGTAGTACCATTTTAATATAAAAAGCCCATATACAAATATGGACTTTTATACCTACTATAACCTTTTATTCTTTGTTTTCTGTTTTCTTTCTTATTAAGATTAATGGTGTTTGTTCGTGACCTTGTCCTGTTGGATTGTCTTTTATTAACCCTTTTAGTTCTTCTTCAGATAATTTTATGTCACTTGAATGACCTATTACTTCTTGACCCAAGTCGTTAGCATCTACAATCATACAAGAGATTCCTAATTCTTTTTGTATTTCGTCACATACTTTTGTTGGATTTTCTGGAAGTAAAATTCCAATATCTCCATATTCTTTCCAAACGTGATCATAAAATCCATCTAATCCACTTACTTCTTGTCCAACTATTTCATAAAATACACCTTTTTTACCAAATAGTTTTGTAACAGCACTTGCAATACTTGCCCATAATACTTTTAATAACCCAACTTGGTTAATAGCAAATTGCATTTTTATTGGTTCTCCTACCCCAACACCAGCTGTTGTTTTATGTGCAAATTTTGATAAAAATTTAGCCCAAAATCCTATTTTTATATCTTCTCTTTTTAATACTCTATTTTGGCATAAAGCAATTATTTTTTCACTACTTGATACTATATCTCCTTCTTCATATATAGGTGAAACATATTCTCTAAATAAATCTATATAGCTATCTCCTTGTTTTACAAATCTTGTTTTTATTGCATGTCTTAAATAAACTTCTCCATTTACTTCTATCTCTACTTTTTTTCCTTCATTTGCATGAAATTCCATTGTAATCCACCTTTCTTTCTTTTGTTTTTGTTATTTTATCCCTATTTTACATTTTTTTCAATACTTAAAATAGTTTTATTATATATATTATAATTTGATATATTATATTTATTTGCGCTATTCCAGCTAAAGTTCCTGTTAGCAATCTTCGTAAATTTGTAGATTCTTTTATTCTTTTAAATTGAATATACCAGTCTAAAAACATTATTCCTAAAAATATAAAGTCTAAATATATTGGAATATTCACTTTTGTAAATATAAATATTATAGAAATAATTTGACCTAATAATATTCCTGTACATCTACTACAAACAGGAAATTGAAACTCTCCTATTTTAAAACTTCTGTCTTCCCTTTGGTGACATCCACACCTATTTCCTAAACGCATAAACCATGCCCATATTTTTCTTTGTGTATTTTTCTTCATTAAAATCTATTCCCACAATCATTACATATATTTGTTGTTCTTGTTGTTGTTTTCGTATCTCCTGTATTACATAACCCACATAAAATTCCTGGCCATCCGAATAATAGATAGCCACAACATGCATCGCTACCATCAAACCCTTTAGTATGGGTATTTGTATTTATAATACTTGATATATTTTCACTTCCACATCTTGGACATCTCATACATTTTCCTCCTATTTTTTCCTAATTATATATATTTTTTACCAAAAAAGCAATTAAGTTTATATAGATTAATAAAAAATTAATATTTCATTTATCTTTATTCTTGTATAATGTTTTATTAAATGGTACAATGTTCTTCGAAAGGAGTAACTACATATGTATAAAAAAGATTGGTTATTAAATCAAATAGATGACTTAATTGACTTTTTGGTAAAGGTTTTCTTAAATCAAACAACAACAGAATATTTACCAGAAAATATTGTAAATTCATCTTCAGACGAATTATATAATTTATTAGATAAATTAATTTGTGATAAAAAAATTAATGAAGCTGAAAATTTATTATTTGATAAAATTGACGTTCAAAACCCAAAACATCTTGCAATAGCTATAAACTTTTTTGACAAATTAAATAAACTAACAGATGAAACTTTAGATTCTTCTAATTATTCTAGAGAAGAAATAAACCAAGGTTTAAATGATATTTTAGATAAATTTGGTATTAAAATCGATTTTAAATAGATATTATAAAACCGGGATTTTAGGGACGGTCCTTAAAATCCCGGTTTTATTTTTATATAGTACCAAAGTTTACCTTGCAGTAGAACTTTCCGTACTAGAGAATTATTTCTGACCTTAAATTTTTTATTTCTATAACTTTAGGCTATCCTAACGAAACATCTAAAATCATCATAATTATGAATCCTAACGCTACCCCTATTGTTCCTATATTACTATGCTCTCCTGCTTGTGATTCTGGTATTAGTTCTTCTATTACAACATACATCATAGCACCCGCTGAAAATGTTAATATATATGGTAGTATTGGGATTACAGCTTTCGTAAATAATATTGTTAATATTGCTGATATTGGCTCTACTATACCGGACAATGTTCCATATAAGAATGCTTTTGCTTTAGAAACTCCTACTGTCTTTAATGGCATAGAAATTATAGCACCTTCTGGGAAATTTTGAATTGCAATACCTATTGCAAGTGCAATTGCTCCAGCCATTGTCATATCTATATTTCCTATAATTGCTCCTGCAAATACTACTCCCACAGCCATACCTTCTGGAATATTATGAAGTGTAACTGCTAGTATTAGTTTTGTACTCTTTTTTAGTTTTAAATGTATTCCTTCCGATTTTTCTGTTTCTAAATGTTGGTGTGGAATTATGCTATCTAAAATAAGTAAAAAAATTATTCCACACATAAAGCCAATAGATACCGGCACCCATTTAAAATTTCCTTCTGTCATTTCCAAAGCTGGAATTATAAGTGACCATATAGAAGCTGAAATCATTACTCCAGAAGCAAAACCTAGTAATATTTTCTGTACTTTTTTATTAATTTCACTTTTTCTCATAAAAAATACTAAAGATGCTCCTAATGTCGTTCCTAAAAATGGTATTAATAATATCCAAATATTCATTTTCTCTCTCCATACTTTACTTTGTTATTTCTATTTTTCACAATATCTATTTTTTTATGTTATAATTTCAAAAAATTATTCATTTTTTCCTAATTTTGTATTAAATATTTTCTTATGGTCTCTACTACCTCTTCATGTACTATTCCATTACTAATTATTGCCCCTTGTATACTTTGGTCATATCTTTGTTCTTCTCCAAAAATATTTGTTACCTTTCCTCCTGCCTCTTCAACAATAACTTTTACTGCTGCAATATCACAATTTTTATGTTCAGTTCCAGTAAATATTGTAAGAGTATAATCTCCAGTCGCAACTAAGCAACTCGCTCTTGTTATACTTCCTATATCATTTAATCTTGTTATTTTACTAAGTTCTTTTAGAACATCAAAAACATTATATTTTGCTTTTGGCCACATATCACAATGGCATGCAGATCTTATATCTTCTAGCTTATAATTGTTTACATTTATTTTTTCTTCATTTTTATATGCTCCCTCTCCTTTAATTGCAGAATATAAGCTATCTGTAAACGGATCATAAACCACACCAACAATAGGCTCACCATTAATTACTAATGCAAGCGAAAATACTGCTACTGGTACATGTCTTGCATACATTGCAGTTCCATCTACTGGGTCACATACCCACACATAATTACTTTTTCCAAATTGCTCTTCTTCACCATCTACAGAATGACTAGGATATTTCTTCTTTACTTGCTCTATTAAATATAAATTTATTTCTTTATCTGCTAAAGTAACTATCGTTTTGTCACCTTTATAACTAGAGATATCTTTTTGATTAAAATATTTTAACATTATTTCTCCTGCTTTATAAGCAATTTGTTTTGCAAATTCTAAATATTCTTTCCTTTCATCTTCCATTTAATTTACCTAGTATAATGAATTTATAAAAGCATTATACATATCCTTTCTTAATTTATTATTCTACTTTAATCTTTATATCACAATCTTTATAAAAAATCCACTATCATTAAAATAGCAAAAATCAACCAGATTTTATTTTCTGATTGATTTTAGTTTATTTCTATTTATTTTATAATTTTAATAACTAATAAATTTAATTTAGAATATATTTATTGGTGCGGATGGCCAGACAATCATCCGCTACAACCATTGTTTTTACTACTGTTTATAGATTGATTAGTTTTTGTAACTTCGTTACAAATTCACATTATACACATAATGATAAATATTGTTTTTCAAAATTCATTACATTATTTTGCAATAATTCATTTGTTTTGTTCATATAGTCCGTATATCTATGTAATTCTTTTTGTTCTAAATATTCATATACTTTCCCATAAGTATCAATCGTTGTTTTAATAGTTTTGTGTCCTAAAATTACTTGCAATATATGAATTGCAATTCCAGCTTCAATACATCTTGTTGCAAATGTATGACGCAGCATATGAAAATGTACAGTACTTGTTTTGCACGAACAATAATACACACCTTTTATTGGACTATATTTTTTGTGTTTCCCTTCAACAACCTTTATTCCTGCATTCTTACATATAGTTTTAAATGCTGAATTAACTTGTTTTGGAAGATATAGTTTTCCATCATTTCTAATAAATATAACCCCATATTTATTAGGTTTCATTTCTCTTATTGCTTGTACTAAAACCTCTCTTGATGATGGTGTTAAATGTATTATTCTTGTTCCACATTCTGTTTTTGTTGTGTCTCCAATGATGTATTTTTCATTTTTATCTTGTGTTATTGTTTTGGAAACAGTTATTATACCATATTCCCCTTCAAACCATTGTATATCACTTGGCATTAATGCTAATATTTCGCCTATACGCATACCTGTATATAATGCTAATAAAATTATATATTTATACTTGGTATAATGATTTTTTAAGTACTCTGTTAGTAAAAATTCTTCTGTACGAGATAATGCTTCTACCTTTTCTGTTGGCTTAAAACTCTTTGGACAGATAATTGGCTCATCACCGTCAAAATAATTCTCGGTAATAAGTTTTTTCTTTATTGCTTTTCTAAAGGCTTTTTTTACTTCTCTGTATTCTTTAATTAAAGTTCTCTGTGCTTTTACTCTCTCATTTTCAAGAAAATTTTCTATTTGCCTTCTCGTTACTCGTTGTATCGGAATATTACCGAACTTGTATGTTCCTATTGCTTTTATGGTCTGCTTTAATCTAATATATGTTCCTGCTTTTATTTCACCTTTTTTATAACGATGTTCTTCAAGTTCAGAGCATAAACTGACAATAGTAACTTCTTTTTTCTTTACCACTTTTTCTTTCATTCCGTGTTCAGAAATATCATTTACATATTCAACCAGTTTTTTGTATGCTTCTTCTTTCGTTTTACCTATAAACTGTTTTCTTATCGGTTCGCCGATTATTATCTCTGCCTAAGTTCAAAAGTTCAGCACAATATCTTGTGTAGATATAAAATTTATCACAGTTTTCTTTGTCCTTACATTCATTACACCTTCCGACATTGTTTCATTGTATATAGTGTTCTTCTGTTAAGGCATACTTTTCTATTAGTACAATTTTGACAAGTTGGACACATTGGTTTTTTTGTTGCATTTCTTTTGTTTTTAGTTATATACTCGTGAATTGAGTAATCCTTACCTTCAATAAGTTTTTTCATTTTATATTCCTCCTATAAAAAGGAACATTGAATTTGCTTACTGAATAAATGTTATTTTATTACAGCGCTATTCTTTGCTCTCAAGTTTGATAATATGTGTCTTTCTTGTAAATATTGGCTCAATGCTTTTTCTTCTACATACCAATCTCTACCTATTTTTATTGCTGGAAATTCATCATTGTAAAACAATACTTGTCCTGTATTTGCTCCAATTCCAAACAATTCACATATATCTTCTCTTGAAAACAATACTATATTATTAAGAACTTTCACTATAATAACACTTCCTTTCTATTTTAACTCATTTTTATATTTTTTTCTATATTTTTGTTAATTTTTTTATTTATTTTTCATTGTTGTTAAGAAGTTTATTAGCTTTTTTTACTGCAAGTCGTGGTTTAATCACTCTCATAAGTTTAATCATATGGTTAGCATACTTTGTAATATCTTCTTTTGGATGTATATGATTATATGTAAGCATTGCATACGAAACAGCATATTGTTTTGTAATGTTTTGATTTTGTTCTGGAACTTTTTGATTTTTTCTCTTCATTTAATTTTTCTCTCCTTTTGTTTTTTTAATTTATGTATAAGAATTATAACTGAGCCGTGAAAAGCTCACATAGGAATTTCACCTCTGCCCTAAACCGACCAGCAACACCTTTAGTGTTGAAGTATCATTATCTTTATTCTAAGTCATCGCCAACACAGTCTTCACCAAACTGCTTTTTCGCTCATTATAGTCGCTTTATATTAAAAAATATCAATCGCCTTCTTGCAGCTCTTTAGAATAATTAAAGTATTATAATTCTTTACATATGACATTTTTATTAATAAGAACATATATTATTTTCGCTATTTTCGACCAAAGCATAAAATTTTATCATACTACTATAAAAAATAATTGTTTTTTATTAATAAAGAAATGTATTTTTCAATGTGCAAATGAGTAGAATTTAGAGTTATATTTTATATTTAAGTTCTACTCTATTTATAAACACAATTTAGAATTGATTATCGTTCGTTTTTTCATTAAATTTATAAAAACTTTTTAACATTCTTTCTACAACGCAGTCATAACATTCTTTTTCATCTGTTATTTGAAATTTTTTTATTAAATAATAAATAAAATATTCATAGTGTTTAATAATTCTGTTGGCTGCCGTTTTATCTCCGTTTTTTTAATTTTTCTAATTCTTCAATTAACATTTTTAATCCCTCAATTCTTTTCTAATATTCTTAATAGTTTCAATATATATATTTCTTACTCTACTATCACTTTTGCCAACTATCTTTGCAATTTCGCTAGAATTATATTGATATAAGATTTTTAATTTTAATACTTGCTTTTGTATAGGTTTTAATTTTGATACAATTTGATATATTTTTTCGTCTTCAAAATAGTTTTCGATTTTTTCTTCTTTAATATTAAATAAAAAAGGCACAGATATATCTTTTTCGCTCGTTAAAGTTTCAAAAGATGTTTCTCTGTGCTGTTTTCGTAATTCAAATTTTTTATAATTTATTATCGTATTTTTTATTGTTCTTTTTATATATGTATCAAATTGTATTTCTATTCCATTATCCTCTATTTCCATTATCTCACCCCCCTCACGGGGCAAGATTTTAAGGTTATCTTGTGTAAAATAAATAAATTAAATAATAATTCTTTTGTTTCTTGCCTTTATGTAACCCTTTATATGTTACCATTTTTTTACATACCTTTCAATAATCCAAAGGATATACAGCAATTTTTCAACTACTGCATATCCTTTTTCAAGAAGAAAAACTATAATTTAAGATTGAAAGGAAGCCATATTAAATTTTAAGGATAGTATTTCTTCTATTATTTATTATAAATAGAATACTATTGTTAATCAATTCGCAAATTGCACAAAAAAATAACACTATCTTTGTATATAATAGTGCTATTTTTTTCTAATTATTATTTTTGACATTTGTCAATATTATTATACTCTTTTGAATTATTGTTTATTCTTCTACTAAAATACTTGCTTTATATTCTTCAAATTCTTTCGCTTGTAATCCTTCATAATAAAGAGCAGTAGTTAAATATTGTTTCATATTTTTAATATAACTTCCATTATTTATGCACACCATCTCATTTATTCTGTAATAAACTGTACGAATATTATTATATCTCAGAAATTCAAAGGCTGTTTTTACTTGTTGAAGAGCTTTCTTAGTTTGTGCAATATTTATTTCTTTTGGTTCTTCATCTGCTAAGACTTCATAAATTATATTTCTCATCTCTTCAATATAATCATTATCCATAAAGTCTTCTTGTAATCTTTCATATTCAATCTGCTTATTAACTGTATCAATAGAAATAACCATATTTTTTGCACTTCTATAAATATGAAAAACAAAAGCACTTATTACTCCATTTTCTTTTCTTCTTTCAAATGATACTTTTAAAGGACTATAATTGTTAATCTCTTCGACAGCATTATCAATTACTCTAGTTAATTGAGTAATATTATTATATGTTTTTGCATTCAACAACAACTTTTTTCTTAAATAATCTATACTTAAACTTATTTCATCTTTTCCATCCCACGAACGAATTAGATTATATAAGTTTATTGAATATTTAGATGAAAAAGAATTTATTATCTTTAATTCAACAAAAGCATTTCCTGATAAATGTTTTTTCATACTATTTTTATAATCTTCGGACATCTGACATATTACTTGCCCTTTATTCTTGTTTATTATTATTTTGTTTATCATTCTTATTAAAGTTTCTGTATTACTTTCCTCTACCCAAATAGATGTGTCAGCTAATTTCTTTAACGCATTTTTAAACCGTATATAATAACTACCTTCTTTTAACATTTGAGGATTTTTACTTTCCTTTGCTAAATCTGATAAAGAAACTGTAATTTCATTTTTAGCTTCATTATAATATTCTGTTTGATAGCAACAACAAAGAAATTCAAAAATTTTTAATTCATATTGTTTTAAATTCCAAACATAATCTTGAATAAGTCTATTGCTTTTATATGAGTATAATTCATTGTCTTTTTTCATTTTGTATTGCTCCTTTTTTATACTTCAATTTTTATTATAATTTTTTTTATTCACTTGTCAATGCAAAAAACTATTTTTCACAGTACAAAAACCTATTTTTCAAGTACAAAAAACCACTTTTCACAGTACAAAAACCTACTTTTCTTTATTATATATTATTTTCATAATAGACAACATATAAACAATATTAAACAACAATATAACAGGAAGAAGATATAAGTTGTTCATATTGAAAAAATTTTTTCATCTTTTCTTTTTTATTTTCCCCTATTCATTTTTTTCTATCTATTTTACAAATTTAATGCTAATAAAATATAAGCTTAACAAAATAATTCAAAAGATTTATGCCAAAATATTCTCTGTAATGACCTATATCGACTTTTTTCTATTTATTCAACTTCTTTATTGTTAATGAATAAAAACCTGTTATATGGCTCTACATTTGATTTTATCAATAAGATATTCATATCATTTTACAACAACTACTAATTAAGATAACAATAATAAATAAAAAGTAATAATTTACATATCATACCATCAAATACATTGTATTAAAATTTATTGACATTGTGTATTTTTTTTGATACAATGTATATAATAGTATTAGAAAGGAGAAATGAAAATGGCTCAAACATCAGTATCTGTCCGTATGGACGAAAATTTAAAAAAAGAATTTGAAAAATTTTGCGATGAAACAGGTATGAATATTACAACAGCAGTAAATATATTCGCAAAAACTGTTGTAAGAGAACAAAGAATACCTTTTGAAATCGAAACAGACAAATTTTATTCCAATAAAAATATAGAATATCTTGCAAAAATAATCTCTGAAATAAAAAATGGAACAGCAAATCTTGTTGAACACAATTTAATCGAAGATGGTGATGTTTAATGAGATTACTTTGGGACGAAAGGGCGTGGCAAGATTATTTAGAGTGGCAACAGCAAGACAAAAAAACATTAAAGAGAATAAATACTTTAATAAAAGATATTCAAAGAAACACTTTTGAAGGTATTGGAAAACCTGAAGCTTTAAAAGGTAATTTATCTGGTTTTTGGAGTAGAAGAATTGATGAAAAAAATAGAATTGTTTACTGTCAAAAAGACGATTTTATTATAATTGCTTCTTGTAAAGGTCATTATGAAGACTAAAAGAAGGTTCAACATTGAACCTTCTTTTTTTGTTATTCTTTTGCTTTTTCTTTGTGCTTTTCAATATTTTCTAATTTTAATTGTTTTACAAAATTATCTAACTGTTTACCATTAAGACTATTTACACGCTGTAAGCCTGTATTTTCGCTTTTTTGCATTAAGCTATATTTCTTATCGTCTATCAAGAAAAGTGTGTTATATCCATACTTGTGGTTGAATGTAGTCAATGATTTATCTATCATTATGTAATAATCACAATATGGCAAATTGATACACCATTGTGTTTCTGTACTATTTTCATAATCTATTCTATTATTTCCCACTTTGATATTATGAATAAACATATCTGACTTCAACAGTTCCTCTTCTTTTATCAATTCATACTGATACATTTTTTGTTCAATATCATAAATCTCACTTTTAGTTGTATTTATTTCTTTGCGAACTGCTGATGCAGACTTAATTATTTCTTTTGCTTCATCAACTGTAGAAATTGAAAGTTCTTTTGCCAACATTTCAAACATTTCAATTTCTTTTGGAATTTCATATTTTTCATCTATGCTTTTATAATACATTGCATAGTCATATTCTCTTTTTAAAGAAATAAAATCTTGTGCTTTACTAATTCTGTCTAATAAATCTTGATTTTCTTTTTCATATTTTCTTTTTTCAAAATTTAAAATTTTAATTTGTCTTCTACAGTTCTTTATTTTATTTTCTAAATCATCAAAACTAAATATCTTTTCTTTTGTTAAAGTATCCAGAATTGTTTGTAGCTGTTCTGCCTGATATTCAGATTTCCTTTTTGTTTTTTGAAAAGCTGGATAACTTCCGTTTTTCATTGCAACTGATGATGTTAATTTTAATGCAAGTATTAGCTCTTCATAATATTCTACATACTTTGTATTAAATTCTGTTTCATCATAATGCTTAAATCTATAATGATAATTTGGTTGCTTACCTGAAAAAAACAATCTCAAATTATCCTCGCTAAATTCTTCACTTAAAGTTTTAAGTCTTACAAATCTTTCTTTACCTTGTGGTTTTACTGATATGTATTTTCCATATTTTACATCGTAGCCAAGTTCAAACAATTTAACAATAAACTCATTCATTGAAGAACATTCCAATTTCAATTGTTTCATATCTTCAATAATATTATTTCTCCAAGTTTGATGTTTGTAATAATAGTACATATCTCCTTTTTGTTTTTTGGGTTCAAATTCAAACTTAGGCATTACATAGCAACCATATACAGCAGCAATTTCATCGCTCTTATTTTTGTAAGCATATAGACCTTCTTTTTCGTCGTTCAACTTATCATTTAGTTTGCTCCCTTCCAAGTTCACAGAGTTTATTGCTATGTGATTATGCAAATGACCTTTATCAATGTGAGTAGCTACTACTACTTGAAAATTTGGATATAATTCTTTGGCAAGCTTAACTCCGATTTCGTGGACTTGTTCAGGTGTTATATTATCTAATGGCGAAAAAGATTGTACTAAATGATACCCTGTTCTCGAACCTTTAGAGTGAAACTGTGTTGCAGTATTTTTAAATTCTGTTGCTGCTGTATATGGCTGACAATTTAAACCTGATACTAATATCCCTCCGTCTGTTTTTTCTTCATCTAAAATATACTCTATCAAATTAGAAATATCACCGTGATGAGCTTTCCTTTTTGTGTATGGCATCTTTATTCCCCCTTTTTTTCAGCAATTATATTTCCAAATTCTTTTTCTATTTCTGAAAGTTGCTTTTCATATATTCTTTTTCTTGATTGCTTTATTATCTCTTCAATATTCAAATTGTCATTTATAGATTTTTTTAAAGACTTAGTTTGTGAATATACTCGATAAAGAGATTGTTGGATTAGTTCTTTCTCTTCATCAGATGTAGAAGTATCATACTTCAATATCCGTCTTATCTCTTTTGTGTATTTTTTAATTTCTGTAATCAATTCATTAAAAGCATTAACAACATCGTCAGTATAACTTATATTTATTTCTGTTACTGTTTCATATATGGCTGCATCTCTAATATATTCTGATAAATATTTATATCCGTGTTGTTTAGCCTTAATTTCAACTAATTGTCGTTCTTCTGGAGAAAATCTTATTTTATATGATTTTCGTGGTTTGGTATCTAATTCTCTTTTATTCATAAATTATTTCAACTCCTTGTTCTTTAAGAATATTCCTTAAATTCAAATATACTTCTTCCAAATATTTCAAATAAGTTTTCTTGAAATATTTTGGGGAAATATTATTAAGCATTTGCTTTGAGTAATATTTCTCATTATTAAAAAAATAAAATGCTTCTTTTTGAGCAGGTGGTAATTGATAAAATATATTTTTTATTGTTCCAGTCTTTCTATGCACATATTGGGCAAATTCTTTAATGTTCATATCTTCTTTTATCAGTTCTGGAATTTCATAATATATATTTTTTTCATCACAAATTTTTATATATGTTTCAATTAAATTTTCAAAGAAAATTATATCTGCATCTATTAGTGAAAAAGAAGCATTGAAATAAACATCTCTAATCCAGAAGTAGCCTTCAATATATATATCAATTATATCAATGTTTCCCATTTTTTGTATCCAATCACATTTGCTGTGTTTTTTTCTCAATACATATATGCTGTTGTAAATATCGGACATACAAACTTCAAAATCTTTTTTTGTTTTAAATCCTTCTTGTTTAAGAGTATAACAAATATCTTTAATATTAAACCAATTCTTACTCATTTTTCTTTTCCTCTTTTATCTTATTTATAAATATATGGCAAAGCCATATCGAGAACGATACACATATCGTTCTCGATACAAACTCTGCTAATTACTTCCGTCATCTTTTTGCAAAGTTTGTATCGCAAGCGTGGTGTGTTGACCCACACCTCAAAATTTTGCAAAGCAAAAATTTTGGCTTGTTAGGGATACTCCCTAAAACCCTTTATGCTCTGCGAGGCGATATATTTTGTTTTTTATGAATAAAGTAAAAGAGAAAAAGGTTAATATTTCTTCCTCTTTCTCTTCCTTCTTTAAGTTTAATTATATTGATAATTTTATAATTGTCAACATAATTTTATTTAATTAAATTCAAATCCGATGCTTCCATCATTTGCTAAATATAATTTTGCATCAAATTTTTTACCATTTTTACTTATAAAACCTTTTTTCTTTTTAGTCATATATTTTTCTGGATTTAGTAAATCTTGTGCATCTGATTTTGTAATATTTTTTCCTGCAATTGTTTTCCAAATTACAAATTTACAGCCATCTTTATAACCACTACACCCATATCCTTTTTTGTTTTCAAAAACAGGTTTATGGCAAAAAGGACATTCCCCTATTACTTCTCTTGCATTATTTATCTCACTTGATATATCTGTATTTTGAGATATAATTTGCTTTATTTCCTGTTCGGCATTGTTTACAATTTCTTCGATTGAATAAACACCTTTATAAATATTTTTTAATTTTTGAGATAATTCAGCTGTTTTATCTGCCCACAAATTTATATTTAGTTTATTCAATATATTTATAAAAGCTACTCCTTTTTCAGTAATAATTATATTGTTTTTCTTTTCTTCTACATATCCTACTTTTTTAATTTTTTCAATTGTTTCTGCTCTTGTAGATGCTGTTCCTATTTCTATTCCATCTAAAATATTTTTGTAATCTTCGTCAGTATTTTCAGAATTTAATTCTTTTTTAAACGGATTTTCAAAAAAAGCATTTAACTCTTTTTCTGTTACATTTGTAGGTGGTACTGTTGTTTTCAATTCAATTCTTGGATAACAATAGTATTGCTCACCTTCTTTTATTTCAGGAATACTTTTATTTTGTAAATCATTTTCAAATATTAAATATCCTTTTTGTTTTATAATTTGACTTTTTATTGAAGTTATGTGCTTTTTGTCATATCCACAAAATGAAAAAGTAATTTTAGTTTCTGCAATAATGCACTTCTCTTCACAAAAATTTGCAAGGCATCTTTTTAAAATAACTTTATAAAGAATTGTTTGTTCTTCTGTAAAACTATTAAAGTCATTTGGTATCTTTTCAGTAATAGTTATTGCACTATGACTTTCTACTTTGCTACTGTCAAATAAATTATTATGTGCTATCAATTCTACTTGCACTTGATTATATTTTTGTATTAACGGTTTATTTTTTATTTTATCAATAAGAATATTAAATTTTTCTTTTTCTTCATTTGCCAGAAATTCCGTATTAGTTCTTGGATATGTTGTATATCCTTCTTCATATAATGTTTGAAGTACATTTAAAGTTTTTTTAAGCGACCATTTATAAAATTTGTTCATATAATTTTGCAAAGTTGCTAAAGAAAATAATTTTTTCGGTCTTTTAATTACTTCTTTATTCTCTACTTTTTTAACTATAATAGGTGTATTTTTTAATTCATATTCTAATCTTTGAGCATCACCTTTTTTAGAAATATCATATTTCATAGTAGGAAAATCTAATTGTAGTTCTTCTCCTGTTTTACAATTTATTATGCAGATTATTTTATAATATTGTGTAGGAACAAAATTTTTTATAGCCATATACCTATCATATACATATTTTACTGATGGAATTATTACTCTGCCTGTTGGCAAAAGATTTCCTGATTTCAAACTAATATACCGTGTTAAATAAATTCCATATAGCCAATCAATATATGTTCTGGCTAAACCTTCTTCATATAAATTATGTGTTTGTGATATATTTCTTTGATGATTTAACTCTTTTCGTATTGTACTTTCGGTTTGTTCTTCAAGCCAAATTCGAGTAATCTTCTTTTCTGTTCCCAATTGTTTGAATATACTATAAATAACGATATTTACTAATACTTCCCCTTCTCTATCGCTATCTCCTGCATTTACAATTGTTTCTATATCACTTCGAGCTATTAACTTTTTAATTAAAGAATATCTTTCTCTAATATCTTTTTCTTTTTTCACTTTAAATCTAAACTTTTCAGGAAAAAAATTAAGGTCTTCTAATTCCCATTTCTGATTTTCTTTTTGCAAATAATCATCTAAATCCCAAAGTGTTAAAAGATGTCCAAACACACTTATTACTACATATTTATCATTTTCATAATAATTTTCTTTATGGTTCATATTGCCGATAGCTGCTACTATCTTTCGTGCTAAGCTAGGTTTTTCTGCAATAATTAACTGTTTCATTTTATCACCAATTCCTTTTTATTATAAAAAAAGCCATTATGAACTACACTATAAAAGTATAATTCACTATGGCTTCCTTTCAATTTTAATTATATTTTTTTTATTTATTTTGTCAATTATTATTTTCTATTTGCTTTCTAAAAATCATCAGTAATGTCTATATCATCTAAATAAAAATTATCTTCTACACTATCAATATCTATTTCTATTTTTGTCCGTAGAATATTATTGATTTCTGATATGCTCATTTTTTGAATATCTTGTTTTGATTTATCTAGTTGTAATACAACATCCTCAAAAGCTTCTTTAACCTTTAAGTTATCATAAATATAATATATATCTTCTTTATTATCTATATTTTTTAGATTATGTAATATATTTTGTACCCTATCATATTCAATACATTTTTCTTCTAATAATATATAATTACAACATCTTTGAGCTAGAGGACTATTAGGATATTGTTCAACAAATCTATACAATTTTTCTGCATTATTTAATAATATATCCTCATTTATACAACTTAATTCTGTTTTTAATAGCTTCCAATAAGATTTTCTTTCCCTATCATTTTTAAATTCTCTGAATTGTGATATATTTTCATATAAAACTTCTACATACTCATTCTTAGGAACGGGTATCATATTATTTATGTCAATAGCACCATATATTTTCCCTTGCTTTCCAACTATTTTAAAAAAGTCAATATCATTATTCATAGTTATAAATTTAGGTTTATATGAAGTCAAAGGTGCAAAATATTCCATTCCTCTATTGCTTTTTAGAAGAACACCTAAAAAGCACTTCATTTTCCCTGCATATTCTATATTAGGCACAATATCATCATATTTCTTTAAATAATTCACATATTCTTTGTTTAGTGCATACCATTTCATATCTTTTCTCCTAACAAATATGGGAGAGTGTTAAACACTCTCCCATATTTCTTGCTTTTACTTTCACTTTGACAGATGTGAGAACTGCTTTATTTTCACTTTGACAGGTGTGAGAACTGCTTCAAAATACATTACTGTATTTCTTTTAGTATATTCATTGTAGCACAAAAAATCCACTTTTTCAATGATTTTAATAAATTTTTCTATAAATCAAAAATCATCTTCAATATCTGGTTCGCATTCTTCATTTTCTTGCATATAATCTCTTTGTAGTTCTCTATCGTTTAGTGCTAATTTATATTCATTTATAAAATCTTTATCTAATAGATGAAAGTTCTTTTTTTGCTCAGTTTTTTCGTCATTTACAATATTATATGTATGCTCGAGTGCTATTGTTTCAATTAAAGACATATCTAATGGTTTTATTCCCATATCCATACATATCAAAGATTTTATAAAGTCTTTTCCATATTCTTCTTTTAAAAATGTTAATTGTTTATATACTGTATTTAACATTTCCATTTTTGTTTTATCATCTATAAATTGTTCTACTGTTTTACTTAAAATATTTTCATAGTGTTTTGCAGGAACATATGTAGGTTCTTGTGTTGTCGGATTTATAAATGTAAATGTCATATCTTCTATTGCTTTACAAGCATCTTTTATTTTCATTTTTTGAAAGTTTTCAAATTGTTTTTGCATATCTTTTCCTCCTTTTTGACATTTGTCAATTTTTTATTTTCTTATATTTAAACAAACTATTTTGTTTTTGCTGATACAAAATCATCAAAAATCAAAACATCACCATTATCAATTGCCTGAAAATCATCTAGGGAAAGCTCTGAAACATTTACAGGTGGTTCAGCATAAGTTATATCTTCTGTTCCTATTAACTCCTTAAAAGTTTCCAGAACTCTAATTTTTGATGGTTTGTCAGTCAATTCATTTGGATTGTGTATATATTTATATTGACCTGTTTTTTCCTTATTCCACGGTTCATATATATATTTATACTCTGGGTGTTGAGATAAATCATATAACTTTGAAAAAAATGGTCCGATGTTGGCTAACCATAATAAGCAATATCCTTTTTGCATACGAGCCAATTCATCGGCAAAAGCCAATTTTCTTCCTGTTATATCCCAGTTTTGTGAAGATGAACCTTGTTTTGAAAAAGTCCTTCCACTTGATTTTTTATACCAAGTTTTATCTCCAAGTAATGTACTAAAATATTCATTTGTATCTTTTGAGTTAGAACCAATTAGCATAATGGTATCACAACAGTCAAGAATATTTTCCCAAGTATCTTTGTAAAATTCCTTGAGCTGAGATAATGACTGCAAACAAATTACTATTCCAACATTAAGACCACGAACATATGCTAACATTTCCTGAAATTGTGGAATTTGTCCTTGCTGCCTAAATTCGTCCATATACATATCTAAAGGAGTTGCAAGTTCTCCACCACATCTTATAGCATTTTCATCTATTTGTTGAAATAGCTGTGTGTACATAAGTGTTGCTAAAAAGTTAAAAGTAGGTCGAGATGGTTTTGTTACTATAAATATAGCAATCTTTCCATTTTTGCTTTTTCTGATATTGTCTGGTCTTTCGTTTATTTCTTTTAACTTTTCTAAGTCAGTCGGCATACCAATTCTATCAAGTTCCATATTATCGTCATTTGTAATTGTTGCAATTTCATCAATATTGAAACAACTTAATCGAGCCGTTGCTGTCATAATTATTGTTGACATCATTTTAGGCGATTTTGATGCAACTTTAAAGTGTTTATATTGCTTTACTGCAATATGTTCTTCTGTGTATTCTTCTTCAAATTTATCAAATATTTTATCAAGTTCATTTCTTCCTTTATCGTCAGGTGTTGATAATCTCATTAAACTCAGAAGAGTTGTGAAATTTATCTTTAATGGTCTATCTTTAAATTCTTCTAGCATATAGTAAACAAGTGATTGTAAAAACAACATTTCTGCTTTTTCCCAAAACGGGTCGCCTGTTTGTGTTTCAATTTGGTCGCTTTTTGTATTTCTCATAATACAATCTATCAAAGCCATTACATCATCTTGTTGTATTTCTAATTTTTTGTATTCTTTTCCTGTTCTTTTGTCTATGGTTGTTTTGTATTTTTTTCTAATATAAACAAAAGGATTGTAATGGTTGCTTACTGCCATATTATCAAGATTGAATACCTTTATGGAATATCCTTTTCTTATTAAATTAGCTCCACAATCTCGAAGTAGCTCTCCTTTAGGGTCTGTAATGACTAAACTACCTGTTGCATTTAGTATATTTGGCTTGAAAAAATATCTACTTTTACCAGTACCAGGACGACCAGTAATAAGAATATGTCTATTCATTCCACTTTTTTTCATATTCTTTGATACTTGCTCGGTGGCTGTTAAAATCACATTGTTTTCAATTTCTTTATCTTTCTTCTTTTCGAGAACTTTGCTATCTTGCCATTCTGCTGAACCATAGGTATTTTCTTGTATGTTTTCTTTGTTTTGTAAACTCAAACATTCGTAAAATCCCCAGCAAAGAAAGGCAATAAATAAAGAAACAGCTAAATTTTTAGGTGAGAATGATATTGGCAGCCAAAATTTAAAAACATCATCTGAAACTTTATTTAATAGTTCCATTGAAAATGTTCCACCACTATTTTCAAGTCCTGTCATAAATTTAATAGAAATATAAAATCCAATCAAAAAAATAGATAGTGGCAGAATAAATGATTTTCTTTTTTTCTTCTTTGTAATCATATTTACTCCTTTTCTATCTCTTCATCACTAAAATCTAATTTAAAGTTTTCTTTTTCTTCTGCTTTAGAATTATTAAGTGTAGTAGAACTATTTGTTGTTTCACTTTCTTTATTATCAATAGATGATTTATTGTTTTGCCTTTCTTCATATAGCCTATTTATAAATCTGTCTATCTCTTTTTGGTCTTCTTGAGCATAAATATTAGCAAATTCATTTTCTTCATCTTTTGAAAGTGAACTTCCTTTCCCTTCTTCACATCTTTTCAATGTTTCTTTATATCTTATTACTTCTCTATTATCTTCATTTTTTGTACTATATAAAAACTCATATCTTCTATTTGGGTCTTTAATTGCTTTATAAGTCTTAACCTTGTCCTCTTCTCTTATTTTTTCTAACACATCTGCAACTGCATTTGTATTTTTTTCGTTTTGTGTTGCTTTAAATATTTGTTCATTTGTCAAAGTGATTTTTACTACATTTTCGCCTTTATCATTTTTCGCATAATTAAAATCATATTCTTCATCTTTAAACAATCTTTGAACTTCTTTTACTTTGCTTTCAGGAATATAAAAAGCATCTTTTTCACCTGTTGCTTGTTTATTTTTATTATCTGAAATATGCGTGTATTCTCCTTTTTTACTCAATACTTTTGTTTGATAAAACGGCATATCTTCATCTTTAATATAAATTTTAATACATTCTTGTTTTTCTTCTAATCCACCTTCTTGTTTTTTTGTCATTATTCCTTTTTCCACTGCATAATCTATGTTGTCATCTTCTAAGTCAGCTAATAAAACTGCACCTGTTTGTGCATCAACAGTATGTACGGTATAATTTTTCTCAAAAACTTCCTTATCTACTGTTCCGTCTTTATGCAATTCAGCAAACATTTTAGCAAGTTCCTTTTCATTAAGATTTACTAATTTGTTTTCTTTTTTGCATTTTTCCATAAAACTCTTGAATTTAGCTTCATCATATAATTTGCTTTCATTATTATCTGAAACAAATTCCTTCTCAAATTTACTATTTAAAAAAGCTGTTCTTCTTTCTATTATTTTTATACGAATTGAATTGTTATAATCTTCCCTTGATTTATTAGTTATAATTTTAAAGGTTTTTCCTTTGAATTTATCTACTAATAAATCATATTCTTTTTGTAATTTTATAACCTTTAATTGTAAAACTTCATCTCTCGGTTTTTCTTCTAACTTTTTTCTGGTTTTTTCTAATTCGTATTTTGTTTTAGTAAATTTGTTTATTTCTGCTCTGGTATTTAATTTATCAACACTACCGTCTTTATCATTTTCAACTCGGATTACAAATTCTAAACCATCTTTTCTATATTCAACTGCCATTTCTTGCATTTCATCAAATGTCAGACCACTTATACTATCTAATTGTTTTGTTGCTCCATCTTTAAAAACTCTTTTCATACCTTCAAATCTATCACGATATATTTTAGAAGATAGAGTTTTAAAAATCTTTTTTAAAATTTTCCAAATTTCTCTGGTTGCAAATCTTGTTCCAGACCTGCCAATATCCTTAATTGAATTTCCTGTGCTTTGTATATCTCCTCTAACAATTTCAGTTTCCATATTTACCTTCCTTTCACTTTTTGACATTTGTCAAAGTTTGTATTCAATCTTCTGGTTGAGTTGGATATTGTTGATGAATAAGTCTTTTTTCTTGCCTGTTTTCATCTGTTCTTCCGTAAATATTCACATTATCTCTTTTCATTGGTGGCATATTTTCTCTTATTGTGTTGTGTATTGCCTGAGGAATTGGTTCTGTTTCTTTTGTTTTTATTAAATAATTTTCTGGTTTTAAATTTAATATATTATCTTTATTAAAAAATACTGGTACTAAAATATATTGAACACCATCTTTTGTCTTTACCGTGTACTTTGATGGATATTCATCTTCATATTTTTCCTTGTCTGTATAAAGGTACATACCACCATAGCTTAATAAAGCAACTCTGTCTTCTGAAATCTCTTTTTGAAATTCTAAAAGCTCATTGTATTCAAAATCACCCTTTAACATACCCTCAATTTCTTTTAAGTTATCAGCAATATAAATTCTGTTAATTAACTCTAAATATGGTTCTAAGTCTTCTTTAGTATATTTTGAATATATCTTTTGAAGAATTTGATATTTCTGATTGGAATTTAAAGATACTCTTACCATTTCTCCACTTTTATCTACTGCATATACAGTATTTATGGCTTTATCTAAATCACTATTATAAAGTTCTTTATGTTTGATATATTCAGGCTGTTTTTTTAAATACTCGTTAATATATGCAGCATAGTTAATACTTGTCCCTTTTGTATTATCTATGTATGTACTATTATTAAGACCTTCTAAAATATGTTTCTTTGTTAATCCCCCTTGTGCTAAAAATGTCTGCAATACATTATCATTATGTTTTTGAGCATATTTTTCAATTTGGCTTTTTATAAATACACAGAAAACATTTTCCATTGCTTTAGAAACAATCGTGTTGTTTTTCTCTGGCTTACAAACAGCTTTTATTTCTTGCTTAGTATAGTGATAACGCTTATGCACAAATTCAACAAATCTTATTAAGTTAATGTTATTATCAAACTTTTCTTCTGCAAAAATTCTATCATATACTTTTTTTACTGTATAAATAGAAATATCCTTTTTCATATGTTCATATTC
>ENA-OPSC01000275-OPSC01000275.1-human-gut-metagenome-genome-assembly--contig:-NODE-275-length-28695-cov-2.382612_pt1 | contig 28695 bp, 25 predicted proteins | sample MGYA00241800_ERZ501891 | MGnify/ENA primary metagenome ERZ501891 (study PRJEB25962, sample SAMEA2042407) | human gut metagenome | biome: human gut; feature: human-associated habitat; material: faeces...
AGGTCGGAGTCTTCTTGCTGTAAGAGGATAAATAGTTTAAGCAATTTGAATCCCTCCATTTTCAGCATATTTGTATAACAAATGTGCATTACTGTGTAAAAGTTCTTCAAACATCTCTATTTCTTCATCAGAATATCCCATTCTTTCTGTCCATTTATAATCTGGTAATTCGCATCTTGCAGAATCAAATCCATTTTCTGTTGGACGTTCAAAATTTACTATTACTTTCTTCATTCCATCTTTTTCAATAATCTGAGAATGAACAATTTCTGTTTCATCTGCTAATGTCATATATGGATACATCATAATTTTTCACCTCATTTCATAGCCTTGAATCATCGTATACAATTATTATACTACAAAATATTAAATATTTACTATATTAATTCAAACAAAATCCATCCACAGCACAGAATCCAAGAAACCAAATCCTCTATATTTGTGGCCTGGGAGCAAGTGTTGGATGCGAGCGCATAAGCGAACATTCAACACGCCGCGACGAAAGTCACAAATATAGAGGATTTGGTTTCTTGGATTCGTCTGTTAGTTGGTTAATGAATTAAATAGTAACTTGAATATTATTTAATCTTCACACTCTTTACCTTACTCCATTTACCATAGTACGTTTTAGAACCTGACTTGGTATACGGGCGCATTCGTACATAATATTTTTTCTTACTCTTTAATGGACGAACTTTTGTCTTGGTAACTTTTTGTTTAAATTTACGTTCTATCGTTCCTTTTTTAAAATTGCTCTTTGCACAAAACTGTACTTGATAGCCAGTCACTTTCCTTAACTTCTTCCAGGTAATCGCAAGAGTGCTCTTTGCTGGTGACTTCACAGATTTCAGGGAACCTGTCATTTTTTCTACTGGCAGAAGAGCGCGTTTGGTTGGTTTCTTGGATGCGGTAGTTTTGTTGGATGGCTTGGTATTTGCTGTGGTATTGTTTTTATTGTTGTTGGTATTATTGCTATTATTATTTCCTGTGGTGTTCGCGTTATTGCTATTGTTATTTCCTGTGGTGTTATTGGAGCTGCTATTATTACCAGTGTTTCCAGAGGATGTATTATCTTGATATACTCTAGCAGGGGCAGGCGTTTCATTTATTGTTCCATCAGAGCACACAGTTCCTGCATAGGAATAAAGGTTGGAGGAAGAAATCTTCAAATACAAAGCAGGGCGAATAGCTTCAATACTATCTATACTACTGCCACCTGTTCTACTCCTTCCATCATAATCTATTTTAAGTGCAGCCTTACTACTTCCACCTGGCGAACGGAGCCACCAATTTACATTTTCTGCATATTTTGTTTCTACAAATTTATAACATCCCATTGCAAAGGCATATTCTGCACATTTACTTTGTCTTGCTTCATCATCTATACTATGATCCATTATAAAACCGTATTTTTTTGCATCCAAACCACAAATTTGCGTTTCTGCTAGCAAAAAAATTTTATCTAAAGTATTATTTCCACCAGAAGTATTATAAGTAGCGTTGTTTTTATTTGCTATGTTTCTCGGTAGTATCACTGCTTGCTCACTTAGAAAAAAAGCCTCATTCAAAAAATTTCCTTTCCTATAATTTATTCCTTCTTGATTATTTATAGTATCCTGTGCATTCAACCAACTTCTTATACTGCTTTTTTCCCAAGTAATATCCTCACTATTTTGATTATATCGCTGACTATCTAAGGCTTGATCTGCCAATAGCAATGCCCCTCCATTACTTACATTTAAAACTCTCCATTTAATTGCCTCATATTTAAAATAATGATAAGTAGAATAATCCTCAATCCAATCATAATAATTTAAAACACGTTTAGTATTATAATATGTCGCATCTTCCCCCTTTAATCTCCGATACTTGTTCCCATCTATTACAATATCATTATTCTCATCCCAGCCTGTCGCATTTTTTAATTTATTATAAATATCTCCGCTTGTCACTTCACTTTGTGGGTATGCTCCAAACCATACACAATCCCATGTCACTTTCTGTTTAGCGTTCATAGACGAATCTGCTACAGTTCTCGGATTGTTTAATGGTGTAACGGCCTGTACTTTATTTAAATTATTTCCTGATCCAATTGGAAACAATCCGAATAAAAGAGTTAATACTAACAATGATGCTAGTCTTGCTACTTTCCCCATTTTTTTCATTCGTTTTCCTCTCCTTACTTTTTAATTTCCCATCTATTTCTCTGCATTACAATGATGTCCTGATGAAGTTTCTGATACAAAAAACATAGCATTTTATAGGGATATTTTCAATAGGTTTTACCAAAACAAAAACAACTCTATCCTATATTCAAAAACTCCAGCCAAAAACAGCCCGAGAAGAGAACCGATACCCTATATTTGTGGCCTCGGAGCAAGGTTTAGATGCGAGCGCTTTAAGCGAGCATTTAAACCGCAGCGACTAAAGTCACAAATATAGGGTATCGGTTCTCTTCCCGGGCGTCTGTCTCTGGGGTGTCTGCCTTCAGGAAATTTGTCTTTGAATCATCCGTCTTCGGCAGCATCGTCTTTAATAAATTAAACACGCTCTAAAAAGAAAATACGTTAAATTTTGATGTTTTTGTCTTGAATTCAAGACTATCTTTTTCGATTCTGTAAGAATCTAAATAACAGTAGGTTTCTCCTGCTTTCGAAGCTGCGCTGTCATGGAAACGTACATCACTATCTACTTTAACTGTCATATTCCAGGATGGTTCTGTGATTCCTCTGCAGTTATAGAATACATCAAAGATTACAGTTCCGATGTCTTCTCTGATATCTTTGAAAGAGAATGATGGTTCTGCCATTCCTTCTAATCCGTTCATGCGGCACATTCCGATGAAGTTTAAGATGTTCTTTTTGTTCGCTTCTGTGATTGGAATATATGTTTTTCCCATTTTGCTTTTACTCCTGTCCTTCTATATTTTTGTTATATATCTGTTTATATTTTTTCACATTATTTTTGTTTTGTCTATATTAAATTTCAAGAATGCCCGGCATTCTTGCTGCGACCAACTCTGTATTTATTCAGAACTAATTCTATAGATATTTAAATTAATTCACAAGATACCCTTGTGATACTTACTTTATAATCCTCTTTTTTATCTTGCCTATATTAAAATTAGAACTTCTTTTTTCTTGGCACTACTTCCTTTTATAGCCGAAAAAGGCTGCCCGCCCACGGGAATCTTTCCCTCCTGGCCCTGTGTGGCTGAGGCGAAAGCCCGATTCTATGCGGACAACCTTTCTATATACTTAAGTTGATTATAACTACTATAATTAACTATCCATGATGTGAGGGCTTATTACTTCAATAAACTTTCAACAATCTGTGGATGTGGACGTGGAATAATTGAAGTAGATGTTACTTCTCCACTGATTCCTAATTTTGCAAGACATGCATTAACTGCTGATCTTACAGAGGATACTTCTCCTGTGATTACTAAGTATCCTTTACCGCCTAAACCTCTGGCAATTCTTAAGTCAACGATGCTGACTTTGGAAGCCTTTACTGCTGTATCGGCTGCAATAATTGCTGTTAAAGCGGAAATTGTCTCAATTGCGCCAACTGCCTGGATCTGCTGAGTTGGAGTTACTCCAGCAATGGCTGGGAGAACTTCTTCACGAATATTGTCAAGGATATGTGTGTCGATTAAGTAAATTCCGCTTACGAGTTCAGCTTTGCTCATAGCAGCTTTTACAGGACCTACATGTCCGCCAACAATAATTACATATTTACCAGGACAAATTGGTGTAGACAGTAATAATTCTACATTACCTGCTTTAACCATTTCATCTGCTGTCTGGATACCAACAGGAATGCTTTTAATTTCTACGAATCCAACTGCTTTTCTCACTGTGTAAACACCATCCTTTATTTTTCGATTGAGATACAACCGTCAGCGATTGCTTTGACTGTACCGCTGATACTAGCATGAATACAAGCACCTAATTTACCTTCTGCAGGCTGAGCGATCACATCGCCCTTTGCAACGGTATCACCAACACTTACACACGGAACTGCAGGTGCGCCGATGTGCTGTCCTACAGGAATAGATACGTGATCTATCTCTGTTGTTAATTCTGTCAGAGGAGCTGCAACGTTGTATTTTGTCAGTCCCAGACGAGCGATTAACTTCTTGATAGGGAATCGTTTGTACTCTCTCATTGGATGTACTGATTCTGGCTGGTTATGCAATGTACTCTTAATACCCTGTTTTGCCATGATACCTTTCAGTTCATGATTTACTTTCCAAGGCTGGAGGTTCATGATACATGCATACTGGCAAAGACGGCATCGTATTGTTAAGAACGGCATTCTGAACATAAGAATGCGATCATTGGTGTATCAGAACCATCGCATAAGCTTCCGTAGCTTGCAAATCTGATAGTCTTGTTTGGTTCAATTCTATGTCCGATCAGATGACGAGGACATACTTCTGAACACATACTACAGTGACAACATGCAGCTTTTGCCATATGAAGCATCTTAGGTATTGGAAGTTTTACATCCTGAATCAATGGATGGTCTTCCGGTAACACGATTAAGCCTTTTGTTGTTTTTGTAATCTTAGAATCTAACGCAACATGTTTACCCATCATAGGACCGCCGTTAATTACGACATATGGTCCGTTTACGGTAACTCCTCCAGCGAGGTCTAATGCTTCTTTTACTGTCATACCAAGTGGTAATTTTAAAGTAATGTGGTTCTTTACTTCACCAGCAAATGTTACATAAGAATCTGTAACTGGTTTGTCTTCAAAGTAAGCATTGTAAATATTAAGCATGGTCTCTACATTGGAAACGATAACGCCACACTGTAGAGGAATTCCACCTTCTGGTACAATTCTTCCCGTAACTTCGTATACTGTAATCTGTTCATCACCAGCCGGATAGAAGTTTGGAAGGAGATGAAGGCTAATGCCTTCATACTCTCCCAAGAGCTGGTTAAAGCTGTTAATTGCTGCTTCATAGTGACCTTTTAAGGCAATTACACCCTTGTCTGCACCTACTGCTTCCATGCAGAGCTTTAATGCATCAAGAATTTTCTTTGTCTCAACGGCCATAAGCTGCTGATCGACTCTTAATAAAGGTTCGCACTCAGCACCATTAATGATGATATATTCAGCCTTAGCATTCATTTTTACATGAGTAGGAAAACCTGCACCACCGGCACCAACGATACCGGATTTTGCAATGATATCAATAAGGTTTTTTTCCATTTAACTCACCTCTTAATTATTTCATTCTGATATGGAGACCGTCCTGTAATACACATCTTCTCTTACGGCAGAATGATTTAGCAGATGTTAAACCTTCACCTGTAGGTCCGGCAATTGTGAATGTTGTATATCCCATTCCGCCAACACCGATACCTGCATAAGATGGGCCATTCTTTACGAAAATAGTTGTTTCGATTTCTTTTGCCATCTTTGTAAGTTTATCTACATTCTTAGAATGCATCATAGCTGTATGTCTGTTACCATGTTCTACTTCTACAGCGAAGTCGATAGCTTCGTCTACGTTAGGAACACGAACGATAGGAAGGATAGGCATCATTAACTCGATCTGTACGAATGGATGATCCTTAGGAGCTTCCATGATGATACATTTAACTTCTGGTCCAACCTTGATTCCAACTTTGTCAAGGATGTACTGTGCGCTCTTACCTACGAAGTTAACAGCTGGTTTCTTTCTGTCTTTTGTTACGAGATCAACCATCTTTTCGATGATTTCAGGATCTTTTACTTCGTATGCGCCATTGTTCTTCATGTTGAAGATTAAGTAGTCAGCGATCTGATCTACAGCGATAACTTCTTTCTCTGCGATACATGGAAGGTTGTTATCGAAAGAACATCCGTTAACGATATCCTTAGCTGCTTTTTCGATATCAGCTGTCTCATCTACTACTACTGGAGGGTTACCAGCACCAGCTCCGATAGCTTTCTTACCTGTTGACATAACTGCTTTAACGATTCCAGGACCACCTGTAGCAACAAGCATACGAACCTTTGGATGGTTCATCATGATATTTGTGTTTTCGATAGATGGTTCTTTTACAGTTACGATTAAGTTTCTAGGAGCGCCCAGCTCTTCTAATTTAGCGTTCAGTTTTTTGATTAACCAGATGGAAACGCCTTTTGAACGTGGATGTGGGCTGAATACTACAGTGTTTCCACCAGCAAGCATTGCGATGGAGTTACAGATAACTGTTTCTGTAGGGTTTGTTGTAGGAGCGATAGCACCAATTACACCGAATGGACAGTACTCAACTAATGTAAGTCCGTCATCACCTGATAAAGCTTCTGTTGTTAAATCTTCAACACCTGGAGATTTAACTGCTGCTAAACGGTTTTTGATTACTTTATATTCATAAGCACCCATTCCGCTTTCTTCTACAGCGAGTTTACTCATGTACTCAAGATTTTCTTTTGTACAAACAACTTCTCTGATACCTTCAACGTATCTCTGTCTGTCAGCCATGGAATGGTTCATATATTCTTTCTGAGCTTTTGCGGAAGCTTCAATTGCCTCGTCCATAGTATCAAAGATACCATATCCATATTCGCTTTCGCTTGAGCCAGTCTCAACATCGTTTAATACTTTTTTAACGACTTTTTCAATTAATTCAACATCGATATTCATTATGCTTTTCCTCCTTGCATTTTTTCTAATGCGTATGTCGCTACTGCCATATCCTCTTCAGCGGTTCCACCACTTACTCCGATGGCTCCAATTACTTTGCCATCTTTCTTAATTGGATATCCGCCTCCAAAACAAATAATTCTGCCATCACCAGAATTATGAAGACTCCACAGGCTCTCACCTGGTTTTGTCACATCAGCAAGATCACATGTCGGACACTTTAAAGCACAGGCAGTGTATGCTTTATCCTGAGACACCTTTGTACTGATCAAAAGGGTTCCTTCCATGCGCTGGAAGTACAGTAAGTTGCCACCTTCATCTACTGCGGAAAATGCAACAGGAACACCAATCTCTTTTGCCTTTTCTTCTATGAATCCAGCCATCTTTTTCAAGGTTTCAATTGACATATCCATGCTGTCTTCTTCCTTTCCCATAGCTCCTAAGGTTTTCACTACCTGTCGTACTGTGTCTTTTAATTCTTCGATCTCCTGATTTTTTGCTCTTGCCTCTTCGAGACGAGCCATTGCAAAGCACGCATCTGATAAGCGATTGATATATTTGCGTAACTCCTCACGAACAGGAACCTGCTTTGCGAGTGCTGTAATTATTCTCTCTGCACGTCTTACAACAGTTCTTGCAACGTGTAAGGCTGCGGAGGAAGGATTAACTCCAGGTACTACGAATTCTCGCATCAGCCCGTTCACTTCGGTGGATTTGTCAATGATATTTTCGAGGTATTTGATATCAGCTTCCCCGATCTTATCTTTAAGCATTTCCATTCCTCTTGCATCACTGGCTAATTCAGCACCTGCCTGGAACATCCTCTTCTGAATATGATTAATATATTCTTTTATTTCCGGTGAGTCAGTCAGGGTATAGGCAACTCCCAGAGAAGAGATTGCTTCATCGACAGTTCCGTAAGCATCAACGTTTAAACTGTCTTTGTCAACTCTGGAACCACCATAGAGACCCGTCGTTCCTTTATCACCTGTCTTTGTATAAATATTGGACATTATATTCACACCCTTAACACTGTGATATCTCTACGGTATCGACAATGCCGATAATCGCAGCATCTACTGGCAGGTCAGTCTTTTTACCATTTGACATACGTGCGGAACTTCCGCCTACGACAATTACGGTTTCTCCATCGCCGGCTCCAACAGTATCAACAGCAATTTCTGTCTGTTTCTTTGCTGTAAGATCCTGATTAATCTTCTCAACAATAAGAAACTTACTGCCGGTCAGGCTTGGAGTCTTAATAGTCGAAACTACTGTACCAATCACTTTACCTAAATACATGTCTTCACCTACTTACTCTTTTACAATCGTAATTCCGCGATTTAAAGCTTCATCTTTTGCAAGACCGGTAACTAATGCATCCTGTCTTACAACGATTGTCTTAAATCTCGCATTCTTTGCTATATCGACTCTGCCGATTACTTTTTTGTCTAACTTTACACTGCTCGGTGTTTCCACTTTTTTGACTGGCTGGCTTACTGACTGTACTGCTGGCTCCATCTTTGTGGAAACAATTCTGTCTTTCTTCGGTGCCGGCTTACTGTTATCCAGTGCCGGGAGAGACACCTTTGCAGAGAAAACTTCATTTACTTTACTGCACAGACTATAGTCTGTAGTCAATGTGATTCCGTATGCGAGCATATCTTCAAGATTATGTCGCATTTTCGCTTTATAAGCTTCTGTTACTTTAAAGCCTAACTGCTCTCTTACCTTGTTATCCGGACAGCAGCCATCAATTGCTGCCACGATTGGCTTTCCTGTAGCCATCGCTCTGGAAATCATATTGGTAAGAAGATTATCACTGATACAATTTGCAACCTTTGCGGCTGTATTAATTGTCAGCGACGGAATAATTACAAACTGACTGTCATCTACAATCTGTCTGCCGTTAACCGGAGCGCCTTCAACATAAATGGCATCCGGACCAATATCATTCCTGATACGTTCTTCTGTAATTACTTCTCCTGCTGCCTTTGACAGTACTGCTGTCAATGTCCAGCCATCCTTTTTTAGTTCATTTAAAGATGTTACTGCATCTTTATAACCAATTAAGGCTCCGGAGAAAAGAACAGTAGCTTTCTTACAAGCCTGTGCGTATCGTAAGATGACCTGGTCTGAAATATATTCCACAATCGTTGCCATAAGCGCATCTTCAAATTCTTTTCTATTCATCATGCCACCTATTGCTTATTGCAGTTCATGGCAATTCCTAATGGAGTAACCAGTAAAGGTTCTTTCGGCTTAATCGTCTTAACCCCTGTTTCCTTCTCAAAAACACTTTCGAACTTCTTAAAGCTGCAGGCACCGCCTACTACATAAATAACGTCCACATCGTATCCTTCGATAAAACGGGCAACGATTGCTGCCATCTTTTCAATTACCGGTTTAACCACAGGAAATACCAGCATTTCCTGTTTCGGATCTTTTTTGATTCTCTCGGCCTCTTCAAAGGAACATCCAAGGCTCCCAGCAAGTACCAGAGTCATGTGTGTTCCACCTGTAGGCTCATCTGCGGTAAAGATAACCTTTCCGTCTTTGAGAATACTGATACCGGTTGTTCCACCACCGACATCCACGACTGCTCCGTCCGTAATACCAAGAACAGAAGCGGCTGCTGTAGGCTCGTCAATGACATTGACTACATCCAGTCCAACAGACTCGACTACGTTGGAAATTACCTTTACGTTTCCAGAAATAATTCCCGGCGGAATGGCTGTGGCAGCTTCGTAAAACTCCACTCCCATCAGATCTTCCAGCTTGGCTTTCATATTTCTGACCGCTCTGGATGCACCCATGAAATCCACAACGATTCCATCCCGTACAACCGTGGACGGATAGGAAGCCCCGGCAATTGGTGTGTTGTTGGAATCTACAACAGATACTACAATGTTGGCGGTTCCAAGATCGACACCCAATCTCAAATCCCCTTCATAGGGACGAAATTCTTCATTTTTGATAAGCTCCGAAAATCCAACTAAAACGTTATTGTAATCGTTCATGTGATCCCCTTATTTATTCTAATGTTCGAATACCGAATCATTATTGTCAGGATTGCATGTGTCTGTCTCGGTATCCACATGCATCCATTGCGCATATTTGTATGTACTAAATGTACGTTATTATTGATACTAGCGCAGGAAAGGCTGAAGGCCTTTCCTGCCTGATTACTGATTTATAATCCAGAGCCGATTATTCCGACTTATTTGTTATCGTTATTATCGGTGTTCTTTTTTCTTCTGGATCTGCTTCTTCTATTTCCTGTTGAAGTCTTTCCCTTAGGAGCGTCTGCCTTTTTGTCAGTTTCCTTTTTCGGTTCAGTCTTTTCAGATTTTGCTTCCTCTGCTTCTGCTTTCTCTACTGGAGTCTCTTCTGCTGGAGCTTCTGGTGCAGGTTCTTCTGCTTTTGGCTCTTCTACAGGAGCTTCTTCCACTGGAGTCTCTTCTACAGGAGTTTCCTCAGCAGGTTCTTCTGCTTTCGGTTCCTCTACAGGAGCTTCCTCTTTGACCTCTTCCGTTTCAGGTTCCTCTGATGTTGGCTCTTCTTCCTCAGGTTCTTCCACTACAGGCGGTTCAGGTGCTTCCTCGGTCACTACCTCAGCCTTTGGTTCAGTTTTTGGTTTCCAGTTCTTTACGAGTACCGGTTTCTTTGTATCTCCTTTTGGACGATAACCTTCTGCAAGAGCAATTTCTCCTCCAACAGTCTCTCTGTTGTCTACGAGTAATTCTCTCATGCCATCTGCCGGTCTTGCTTTTAACAGTGTACTCTTTGTTCCACTTAAAGAACCGTTAACTGCTTCTGCCGCTTTTTTGCCTGCTGCGATTGCTGCTCTACATGCTCCGACGTTACCTTCTACCTTTACAGTACACATTCCGCCGCCCTTTGCATATTCATATCCAAGCAGTTTTACGTTAGCAGACTTTACTGCTGCATCTGCTGCTGCCACACAGGCAGCTAAACCAAAGGTTTCGATGAAACCAAGACATTTATTGTTAGACACCTTCACACCTCCTCACATTTCAGAATTAATTAATTGTAAAGCCTTAATCCAGAACTTTGAATGGCATTTTCTTTACCAGTCTTGCGGCATTCGCGCCAATCTTCCGGAACAGCTCTGTCTGATATAACTTAATCTTAAAAAGAGGGGCCGCTTTATCCAGCTTCTCATGCTGAAGAACAATGCCTTCTTTGCTGATACCAACGCCCACCCCTAATCTTGAATTCAAGCTGGCATTATGTGCAAGTTCTAATACGGAACTGCAATGCTCTGCCTGAACATCATAGGGGATGCCTTCCTCCTCGATTCCAAGAAGGACGCTGACAAAATCAGCTTCAGAAAGGTGATCACAGTCATAAAAAACTTTCACTGAAGGTCTGTTATCAATTACTGTATTGCTTCCTTCCATAATTGTCTCCTATACATCAGCACAAGACATCGCAAGTCCTGTTGCTACCGCATTACGAGGACCTTCGCATCCGCGAATGTTTCCCCGACCAGCTACTATATTATATTGTGATAATGCATCAGTTACGAGAGTCGGCACCTCGAAGTCGAGTGCAGAACCACCTACTAATACTACAAATTCGATGTCTCGTACATTACCGGTAGGACTAACCTTCGCCAATGAACGAATCGCATTTGTTACGAATACCTTTTTCTTTGCATTGGTTCTTACCATCTTAATCTTTTCCATGGAATCCTGTCCCTCAAGCGGAACTAACTCTCCATCTTCCTTGACTAAGACAACCTTTGCGAATACATTCGGATCTAATGGCTGTTCAAAGAACTGTACGGTTCCATCTTCATGACGAATATGGAAAAGACTTTCAACCTTTGCGAGAGAATACTTTTTAATATCTTCTGCTGTATTGAAATCTTCCAGTCCAAGTTCGGACTGAATCAGTAAAGTTACCATGTTTCCGGCCCCCGCCAGATGCACGAGCTTTACATTGCCGTCTCTGTCTTTAATTGAAGCATCCGTTGATCCTGCTCCCATATCTACTATGGCAAGTGGTACATTTGTACCAGGCGTCGTTAAAGCTCCTTTAATAGCCATATCTGCCTCAACACCGCCAACATATACAGGGATTTTTAATCGGTCTGTCAATTCTTCCGCGATCATCTTCATCTGAAGACGGTCTGCCTTAACCATGGCAGCAATTCCTACTGCACTTTCTAAAGAAAATTCATTTGCGAGACCACCTTTAATCTTCTGAGGATTATAAGTATCTACAGCAAGTAAATCCTGAATTTTGATATCTTTTGGATGCTGGTTTGTAAGATTTGACATAACCTGACGAACTTTTTCAAGCATACCGCCGGCATTGGTGCCAGGTTCACCTTTAATATCTTCGATGACTGGAACGCTATTTACAGCTTCCATCATCTTCTCGGCTCCCTCTTCTACGCCAACGATTACTTTTTTCTTTGCGCCTATAATCTCAATAGAACCGGCAGGGATACGTCTTTCTTTTACGTCTCCTTCCGGTGTTTTAATGACAACGGCAGAACGATTTCCGATTAACGCGCGGGCAATCGGTACAACCTGTTTTGTATCTTCCGGGGACAGTTTGAATAATGTTGCGATACCATATGGGTTAGAGAGTACTTCTACCACTCCACCAACAGGTGCAACTTCTACTGCACATAACATTCCGAGAGGTACTTTATCAATCATACCTACCTCATCAACGATAGGAATCTTCTTTTCAAGCCTGTTGTTAATCAAAACGCCATCATCGCGCTGGACAATGGCACCTGTAATGTTAAATATTTTGTTATATCGGTTAATGAGTGCAGCGGCAGCTTCAAAGGAAACTTCTGCCGGAATAACCACAATTACATCTCCGCCATCTTTGACAGTATCTAATCTGTCGATGCGCTGAGATATTCCAACACCAATCCCAACACCCCCTGGAGTATTGGGATTGTGTCCAATCATAGTAGATTCCGTGATAATAGTTTCGGTAATAGTCTCCATAGCGACATCACCGATAACGGGAGCGGCTTCATTAATACGAACTTCATCAAGATCACTGATTTCAAAACCAACTTCATCAAGGGCATTCTTCAGTGACTGAAAAACTCCGTGTATGTTCTGTTTCGTTCCTTTAATTCCAGTAGTACCTGTAATACCACTCGAAAGGAATGTCACATTTTTACCATCGATTCTGGCAATCGCAGTTTCCGTTGTTGCATTGCCAATATCAACGCCCGCAACTAATTTCACTTCTCATACCTCCGTCGAAATCAATCAACTAATTATTTTTTTAAACGGTTACGTTTTTCGTAAATGTCTGCAGCTTCTTTAACGAAGTTACCACTTACTGTAGCACCGTATTCGTTGATTAACTCATCACCGATTGCATATAATTCAGCTTTTGTTGAACGATATGGTCTAAGAGCGTTATAAATCTCAAGAAGTCTTGCATCAGGTACTGGGATTAATTCACCAGCTCTTCTTAAGTTCGTTGCGAAGAATCCACGTCCTGCAGATTCAGCAACCTGAGCCTGTAATTCCAGAGTTTCTTTTGTGATACGGAAATCTTTTGCATCTAACTTTCCATCAATAACTCCCTGTAAAGTTAAATCATTTAAAGATTTTCCAGAAGCACTCTTGATTAATTCTGGTTTTTTCTCTCCCAGTGGGTAATCCTCAACCGTAACCTTGCTTTCACATTCGCAGGCTGCGGCAGAACCCTGCATGTTTTTCATAACTTCCTCCATAATCTGTCTTACTAATAATTCCTGATCCACGATTGACACCTCCGTCTATTTAAATACAACTTTAAGAGCTTTAGGAGCCTTATCTCTGTCTGCATGCTCTGTCTCTTTGATATGCAGTACAGCGGATAAAGCCTGGAATTTCGGTCTTGCCATCTGGTCATTCTTTACAGGTACCGGATTTGGTGATTCTCCTTTAGCGTACTGAGCAGCGTTTTTACCGATTGCTCTGTATGTTGCAAGGTCGATCAGTGGGCACTGTGGGAATAACTCTAAGTTAGACAGCGGTGGAAGGTCTTTCTGATGGATTACAGTAGTACCTTTGGACTGAATTCCAATTCCGATGCCTGAACCTGATAATTCAGCAGCATCATGAGCGATGAAAGATACATCGGATGTTCTGTAAACTTTAACGATTCTACAGGAAACACCTTCTTCTTCCAGACCAGCCATAACCTCTTTTACAATATCTGCATGAGGAATACCTACGATATTTGTTGTCTGAGATTCTCCAAAAGCAGGAGCTAAACCTAAAACAACTTCGTTAGGATTTGTGCCTTTTTCTGCATCACCGATTTCAGTAATCTGCATTCCAGGGCACTCATAAGTTTCTCCCTCTACAGCAGAAGCTGCGGAAGTATCTGCAGTATTCATTTCTTTAAGAACTTCAGCGATAACACTTTTTAATAATTTTTCATCAATTGCCATTATGGTTCACCTTCCTTACTCGATTAAAGCTTAGCCGGATCTACTGCAGTACGGATATCAGAAATCTTCTCCCAAAGTTCTGGGCTGATCTGGTAACCTGTCATAGGTCCTTCATAGCAGTTAGGGCTGTTAACAGCAGAAATTACATGGAATTTATCATCAAGCATGGAAGCTGTATGTAAGTAGTCGCCAACAACTTTAGCTTTCTGAATGTTGAAGATAGACTCAGCAACGTCTTCAAATCCACCCTTGTAAAGAGCTTTAACGAAGTCGATACCTGTAACTCCACGATCAAGCATATCTGTAGCAGCTTTAAGGTCAGCTACAACGTCACGGTCAGGCATATCCTGTGAACCACGAGCGTATGTGGCAGCTTCAACTTCTTCGTCTGTAATTTCAGGTAAACCTAATTCACGGAACAGTGCCTGAATAGCTTTTGCAGCTTTATTACGTGCTGCAACAACTTCTTCTTCTCTTGCAGGAAGAAGACCAGCATCAACTCTTAAGTCACGCTGAATTACGCACCAATCATCATAATCGTCTGCATCCCAGTTGGATCCTGCGAACATGTTATCATAGTTCGGTGTGGATGAATATCCGGAACAGATGTAGTCAGTTCCTGGAATAAACTGTGGAATAGAACGAGCAACTCTACGAAGATCAGAGTGTGTAAATGACTGGTCATTAGAGGAAGCGTTCTCAAGGTCAAGCATAGCGGCAATTAAGTTCTCACATGCAACGGCGCGGATACCACCAGGTACAGCGGCAGGTACACCGATACAGGATACAGAACCATTCTGTGTTCCCTGAACACCAGCACCACGAGTAACACCGAGGCATCTAGCCTCAAGGTAAAGCATAGACTTTCCTTCTGCCATACCCATCTGAACCTCTGAACCAGTACCAGATGTAAATCTCATCTTAACACCACGAGATGCGTAGCAGGATGCTAAGAAAGCTTTTGACCAAGGAGTATCATCACCATCCATGAATACGTCTTCAGTTCCGTATACGGATACTGTCTCGGCGTAAGCGGTGTAACCTCTCATACCTAAGTCAAGCTCTGTAGCTTCTTCTACAGCACACTGTGTAAGGATACCAGGACGTCCAACGTTAGCACCTAACATAATAGCGATAGCATTAAATGGAGCATAACGTACAATACCTACTGTTGTCTCCATCTCTGCAAATCCACGTACAGCAGCTTCTGCTGCATCTGCTGCGATCTGAACCATGTTATCCTTTACGTTTGTAACGTGGCACTGGTTAGCTGGTTTTAAACGACATCTCATCTTGGTAATACCCATCATAGCTTCAAGTACGCTGAGGTTACCAACGATTTCTACTAACTTAGCAGGTGTAACTGCTGTAGTATATTTTAAGCACTCCTGTCTGTTAACATTAATGTCAACTAACATACGCGCAATCTCCAGAGAGTCTGTAGCCATTGCTTCTTCTGCAAAGTCAAGATTAATGGCATATCTTGCGATGAATGCGTCAAGCATGTCGAATTCATCTTTTGTTTTTCCATCCATTTCAACAACTTCGCCGTTGACGATCTTGATAGATGGAGTTGGGTCGAATGGGCTGTTCATGGCAATAAAGCCTACTTCTGGCCATTCCTTTGCATAACCATCCTGATTAACAGGTCTTTGATCTAAATACTCAAAACGTTTACTTCTCACGGTCTCAACACCTCTCAAATTCCAATTAGACTATCTTTTACCTTCAATATATATATTCAAAATAAAAGTATTACAATATCCAACTGCAGGCTCTCACCCCCGCTTTGTGGATATCTCTTACTCTAATTCCCTATATGGCTCTCACCCCATATAAAGAACTTTAAAAATCAGATTGTTAATCTTAGATATATGGAACTGTACCGGATTCCAGTGGTTCGTTTGGCTCTAAAGCTTTAAGTAACTGCTTACCAACTTCTCTTGCACCAATGATAGCCTGTCTAACTGCTCCTGAATCTCCTGTGAAGAAGAAGCTAGCGTCGTTAGAGAAGGATGTTCCACCATTACCAGGTGTAGCGATAGAAATAGGATCGATTGTAGCTGTCTTAGAAGCTGTATCGGCTAATACGATACCAATACCTGAAGGAGCTCCTACAGTGATACCAAATGCTTTACCAACAACTGCGCCGAATGCTTTCTCTAAGCAGTAAGAAGCACGTGCTGTGTACTGGAACTCAAGATGTCCAGCGGAGTTTCCGTATACATCACCAAAGTGTTTTCCAACGAAGCTTAATGCAACTTCTACAGCTCTTCTAGCATCGGATACGTCTTCTGCACCAAATACAACTAAGCATCCATGTCCAGCGCCGCCTTCTGTATCACGTGGGCACTCGATTAAGCAAACTTCTGTGTTTGTAGCTTTAACAGCTTCATCACAAGCGAAGATCTGAGGACCTGCACCTGTACGGTCTGCGATGATACCGATTGAACGGTACTTAGGATCAATCTTTAATAATTCATGAACACTGTAGTCAAGGTTAGCGATTACTAAACCAATTGTATGTCCCATTGCTGTTCCAACATACTCTGTTAAACCGCAAAGGTCTTCATTGATTCCCTGAGGAGCTTCGCAAGCCATGCTCTGTGCAGGAGCTTCTGTGCCACCCATCTTTTTCATAACTTCGTCCATGATTTTAGCCATCATTTCATCTTTCATTGAATTATACCTCCATTAATAATTGATCAGACAAGGACTAACTCTATTGTGGTAAGATCTTTTCTACGTCTGTATGTGGTCTTGGGATTACGTGGCTGGAAACTACTGTACCAACTTTATCTGCAGCAACTGTACCTGCGTCTACAGATGCCTTAACAGCTCCTACGTCACCTCTTACCATAACTGTAACTAAACCGGAACCGATCTTTTCGTATCCTACTAATGTTACGTTTGCTGATTTAACCATGGCATCGGCTGCTTCGATTGCGCCAACTAAACCTTTGGTTTCAATCATTCCTAAAGCTTCTTTCTGCATAATTGACCTCCTTATAAAATTCTTATCTGCCCTGTGGTTGATTTGTTCAGGCAGAATATATTTTGGTTGATTTACAGGATAGTATCATTATATAGCAATTTTCACAAAATTACTTGGCTAGTGCCTATAAATTTTAGCTTTTAAACACATATAAACTCATGTATTTATTTATTTTCATGATACTTTGTTGCCATTTTTACCACAGGGTAGCAAATGATTCTGTATACAAACGCTACTATTTTGCAATATGATCAAGAATTTTATTAATATCTTCTGCTGTAACCTTTCTAGGGTTAGCCTGTGTACATGCATCAGCCAATGCACGACGCACAATTTCTTCTCTGTGTTTATTAAATTCTTCTACACTGACGCCACATTCGGACATACACTGTGGACGATCCATATATTTTAACAGACGCTGGATCTCTGCAATCAGATTAGCCACACCAACTTTAGGTGTAGGAGCTGGCAGGCCAACGATTCTTGCCATCTTCTGATACTTCTTTGCTGCGTCATTGCTGTGTTTTGCGCCTTCTCTTGCCATATCGGCATTAAATTCAATAACATAAGGAAGCACTAACGCATTGGCTCTTCCGTGTGGAATGTGGAAGATAGCTCCTAAAGCATGGGCAATACCGTGGTTTACACCAAGATTTACAAGGTTAAATGCCATACCTGCAAGACAGGATGCTCTGTGCATCTTATCTCTTGCCTTAATATCATAACCATTGCGGTAAGCGCGTGGAAGAAATTCAAAAGCAAGCTCTGCAGCTTTCTCTGCTAAACAGTCAGAGCAATCGCTCGCTGTCTCAGAAACATAAGCCTCAAGAGCGTGGGTAATAACATCCAGTCCTGTATCCGCTGTAATAAACGGTGGCGCTGACTTAACAAGTTCCGGATCAAGGATAGCAATATCAGGCATAAGGCTCTCATCGATCAATGGAATCTTAACCCCCGTCTTACTGTCTGTTACTACAGCAAACTGTGTAACTTCGGAACCTGTACCACTTGTTGTCGGCAGGGCAATCAGTTTGATCTTCTTCTGATTATCAGGATTCTGCTTCTCTTCAATCTTCTTAGCCATATATACAATAGCTTTCGCCGCGTCAATGGAAGAACCTCCTCCAAGAGCAACTACGATATCACAGTCCTTATCCTGCAAAAATGCGATACCCCTTTCAATCAGATCCATTGGTGGATCAGGGACTACTTCGCTGAAAACGGAAACTTCTTTGCAATTAGACAATTTTTTCAAAATCATGTCTGCCATTCCTGAATCTACCATGAACTTGTCAGTAATCAGGACCGCATTCTCGTCTTTTTCTTCAAGAAGTGCGTCGATGGCATCCTCACTGAATAAAACTTCAGTGGAAAGTTTAAACCGTTTCATTTTCCTCCTCCTTTCTGTTTCTGTACTTTTCTCTATACTCAGATGGCGTTAATCCAGTCTTCTTTTTGAAGGCCTTACTGAAGTAATTCGCTTCATTGTACGCCAGATCCAAGGCAATATTAAGCACCGGAATATCTGTGTTGACCAGCATTTCTTTTGCCAGGTCCATCTTCCGGTCTGTCACATAGGTGATGAAATTCACACCCATTTCTTTTTTGAATATCTTACTTAAATAATAAGTACTGATATTCACATGGTTTGCAACATCCTCTAAACTGATACCCTTCTTTAAGTTTCTCTCTATGTAATCAATAACGGCCTTCATACCGCCTTCTGAAAGCTTACCTTTGATATTCATCTTATCAAAGAGAATGTCTACCATCTTGATAATTTCATTATAGGCATCATGCTTATTATTATAGAGAAGATACTTAATCTTAAGCTTCTCCATCTGAACTACAAGTTCGTTCGTATCTGTGATTCCAAGTTCCTCACTAATACGCACAACTGCCTTTGCAACCTCCTGTAGTCTCTTTGATATAATATTAACATCATGCTCCTCTAAGTATAACTGGTCTATGTACTCTCTTAAAATGTCTACAGAAGCTTTGTAAGAGCATTTTTTTAATTCCATTTCGAACTTTGAAAGCAATTTATTACTCTTTCCGGTCTGTCGTCCCTCTCCTAAACGGCTTGCAAATGACTTCACGGACTCAAGTAAAACCTCTTTTCTGATAGGTTTGAGCAGGAAATCATCAACCTTCAACTTTATTGCTCTGTGTGCAATATTAAAATCATCATATGCCGTTGTTATAATAATAACAGCCTTTGGAAGTTTTTTCCTTGCATATTTGATAACTTCCATACCATCCATTCCAGGTATGTTAATATCTACCAGCATGAGATTGATATCTTTTGAATCAATCATCTCTACTGCCTCGAAGCCGCTTTTCGCTTCTCCGACAATTTCTACATCCAGAAGATTCTCCTCAAGAAAAATCTTCATGGAGGTTCTTTCTAATTCTTCATCCTCAACAATTAATATCTTATACAAGTCAACTCTGCCTTTCTATTCCTGTACCAATGGCACTTTTATTGTCACCTTCGTTCCAAGAGAAGGTTTATTTTCACTTTCAATGGATAACGCATATTCATTTCCAAAATAATGAATCAGTCGGGAATTGATATTATAAAGTCCTACAGATCCCTTTTCATTATCTTTATACGCATCCCCGCGTAAAACGCTGACTATTTTTGACTGGGACATGCCATCACCATTATCAATAATGTCAATGCATAAATCTCCATCTTTCTCGATTCCATTCACTTCGACCATTCCACCGGATGCCTTATTCTCAACTGCATATTTAATGGAATTCTCCACAAGTGTTGTCAGAGATAAAAACGGAAGCTTCACACTGTAATATGCCTCCGATATATTAATGGAATACTGCAGCCTGCTTCCCAGGCGAATCTTCTGAATCTTAAGATAATTCTGCACATGGGTCAGTTCCTCTCTGAGTGGGCTTAATGGATCTCTGCTCTTTCTCAAAATGTAGCGCATCATATCCGCAAACGCATAGACAACATCCTCCGTCATCTTCGCATTCTCAAAGAAAGCAAGTCTTCCTATTGTATTCAATACATTAAAAAGAAAATGCGGATTGATCTGATAATGTAAAGCTTTCAACTCAATATCACGAAGAGACTTCTCCATCTCAATACGAAGCTTCTCTTCCTTCATAAGCTTATAATCCTTTTCGCGAAGCTCTGCATTTACCTTATTCGCATATTCTCTCTCCACAGAATAATTATAGCTGTCACAGATAATCTGTGCCACAGCCTCAATCTTCTCCACAGACACCTCTTTTACCTGGCTGTAGAGCTCAACCAGTTCCTGATTGTCCTTCCAATCCTCGCTTTGTGTCGTAATCTTCTTTAAATCTGCAAAATCTGTGCTGGTAACCTGACCTGCCAGAAACGCTCCAACATACTGTCCCTTTATCATAATCGGAATCGCAAAATCAATTAGCCCAGCATGACATATGTACACATAAGCTTTCCCAATTCTTCTTGCCTTCCGTCCTCCACAGGCATCACAGTAATAGCACTTTTCACGAAATGCATCCAGTTCACGAAGACGCTTGCAAAAAGGTGTAAAATTACTCTGCTTTGTAATCGGAGTTCCGTTGCAATCCACCGTCACAAATGCCAGATCTGTAGCCTTCGCCCAATTATCCTGTAAAGTTTGAAGTTCTTTTACATCCACCACGTCTTCAATATAAATATTATTCTTTTCCGTCAATCTTCTGTCCTCCAAACATCGGCATTATCCCAACCTCATCGGTCAGAAATTAATGGTTTTTCTTCCTTCTATCTTTTTTATTCAAATAGCGGCAGGCCTTCTCTGCACAATTACAGGCATCTTCCGTATAACAGTCTGCACCGATTGCCTTTGCCTGCCTCTCCGTCAGAAAATAACCACCTACCATAAAATAAAACTGATCCCGGATACCTTTCATCTCAAATTCTTCAACAACAGCTCTCATATCTTCTTCAGAATGCGGCATGATACCACTTAAACATACAATCTGAGCATGACTGCCTACTGCCTCCTCCAGAAATCTTCTCGGTGAAACATCCACGCCCAGATCAATAACCCTTATATTCTTACTCTCCATCATAATCTTAACAAGATTCTTTCCGATGTCATGTAAGTCCCCTTTTACTGTTCCTATTATAACTGTCCCAATCTCCTTTTTGGCACGTCCGCCACTGTAATGGCGCAGAGTAGAAACGCCCCTTTCCAATGCGCGGGTAACGCTCAAAATCTCTGGCACACCAACTTCTTCTTTACGAAACTTGTCCGCTACCTGTTCCATTCCGGCTAAAAAGCCATCTTCCAGAATCATCTGCGGGTCTGTTCCCTCTTCTAAAGCCATCTTGACCAAGTCTGAGACTCTTTTTCCCTGTCCCCTTTTCAGGGAATCAATAATTTCATCTATTGTTGCTCCCATTTTGCCCTCCAAAAATCTATCAGAGTGTTCTATGGCTTTATTTTATACTTTTTACACCTAAAAAGCAAATTATTATCGTATATTTTGCAAATTACTTTTCTTAAATATAAAATTTTACTAATTTACAGCCCAAAATGATAAATTATTTTATTCAAACGGGCAAGAAAAAAGGTAAAAAAAGGAATTGGGTGAACCAATAACAATTTTTTCTGATTTGGGCTTGCAAAAAACAGAACCCCAAAACAGAATAGCCCCCATATATGTGGCCTAGGAGCAAGTGTTGAATGCGAACGCTTAAGCGAACATTCAACACGCCGCGACGAAAGTCACATATATGGGGTCTATTCTATTTTGGGGTTCGTCTATTTATCGTCTATTCAACGAATTACAGAGTCACTTTCTCCAGATGCCACATCTCTTTTGCGTACTCTTCGATCGTACGGTCAGATGAGAACTTACCTGCGGATGCTGTCTGGAGCATTGCTGTTCTTGCCCAGTGTTCTTCATCGCGGTAAGCAGCATCGATTCTGTTATGAGCTTCTTTGTAAGAATCGAAGTCTAACAGTGTGAAATAAGTGTCTTTTTCAAGGAGTGCGTCATAGAGGGCACGGAACAGTTCCGGATTCTCTGGTGAATAGAATCCATTTACTAACTGTGTAAGTACCTGACGAACGTCCTGGTTGTTATTATATACGTCTCTTGGATTGTAGTTTCCGTTTTTCTCATATTCCATTACCTGGTCTGCAGATAAACCGAAGATGAAAGCGTTTTCTTTGCCAACTTCTTCTACAATCTCAACATTAGCTCCATCCATTGTTCCTAATGTGAGAGCACCGTTTAACATGAACTTCATGTTACCTGTTCCTGATGCTTCCTTAGAAGCTGTGGAAATCTGCTCGCTGACATCGGCTGCTGCAAAGATAAGCTCTGCGTTAGATACGCGGTAATCTTCGATGAATACAACTTTGATCTTTCCATTGATGGATGGGTCGTTGTTAATCTTATCTGCTACTGCATTGATTAACTTGATCGTAAGCTTCGCTGTGTAATAACCAGCGGCTGCTTTTGCTCCGAAGATAAATGTTCTTGGAACGATATCCATGTCTGGATGTGCTTTGATTTCATTGTAAAGATACATTACATGAAGAATGTTCATTAACTGACGTTTGTACTCATGTAATCTCTTAACCTGGCAGTCAAAGATGGAACGTGGGTCTACATCAATTCCATTATGCTCTTTGATGTATTTTGCAAGACGTACCTTGTTCTGGTATTTGATGTTCATGAATTCCTGCTGGCACTTTTCATCATCTACATATACTTTTAAATGTTTAAGATGATCTAAGTTAGTGATCCAGTCATCACCAATCTTGTCTGTTACCCAGCTTGCCAGTAATGGGTTACCATGAAGAAGGAATCTTCTCTGTGTAATACCATTTGTCTTATTGTTGAACTTCTCTGGCATCATCTCATAGAAATCTTTTAACTCACGTTTCTTAAGGATGTCTGTGTGAAGGCGGGCAACACCGTTAACAGAGTAGCTTCCTGCGATTGCAAGGTGAGCCATTCTTACCTGTCCATCATAGAGGATCGCCATCTTGCGGATTTTTTCCTGATCTCCAGGGTATTTGTTCTGGATCTCGATAACGAAACGACGGTTGATTTCTTCTACAATCTGGTAAACTCTAGGAAGTAATCTGGAGAAAAGCTCGATAGGCCACTTCTCAAGAGCTTCTGCCATAATAGTATGGTTTGTGTAAGCACAGGTCTTTCTTGTGATTTCCCATGCTTCATCCCACTCTAAACCTTCTTCGTCAACGAGGATTCTCATTAACTCAGCTACAGCTACTGTAGGATGTGTATCATTTAACTGGAATGTTACTTTCTCATGGAACTTACGAATGTCGTCATGTGTTTCTTTGTATTTTGCAATTGCTCTCTGAACAGATGCAGAAATGAAGAAATACTGCTGTTTCAGACGAAGCTCTTTACCTGCATAATTATTATCGTTTGGATATAATACTTCACAGATTGTTCTTGCAAGATTTTCCTGTTCTACAGCTTTCTGGTACTCACCTTTGTCGAAGGAATCTAAGTTGAAGTTGTTGATTGCTTCTGCATCCCAGATACGAAGTGTGTTTACGATATGGTTGCCATAACCTACGATTGGCATATCGTATGGTACGGCACGTACACTCTGGTATCCCTTCTGAACGAACTTCTGTCTTCCGTTATGCATCTCAACATCTACATAACCGCCAAACTTAACTTCTACGGCATACTCATCTCTCTTGATTTCAAAAGGATTTCCGTATTTTAACCAGTTATCTGGGACTTCTACCTGATAACCGTTCTCAATTTTCTGTTTGAACATACCATAACGGTAACGGATTCCGCAGCCGTAAGCTGGATATCCAAGTGTTGCAAGAGAATCAAGGAAACAAGCTGCAAGACGGCCAAGACCACCGTTACCAAGTGCTGCATCTGGCTCCTGGTCTTCGATGAGGTTAAGGTCAAGTCCTAACTCCTCTAATGTTTCTCTTACATCATCATAGCAAAGAAGGTTAATCATGTTGTTTCCAAGAGCTCTACCCATAAGGAACTCCATGGACATGTAGTAAACCATCTTCTTGTCCTGTTTTTCGTATGCTTTGTGTGTCTCGATCCAGTTGTCAATAATATCGTCTTTTACGGAGTATGCAACAGCCTGATAAATCTGCTGTGGTGTTGCTTCTTCGAGTTTACGACGAAACAGCATACGGACATTGGACTCTAACTCTTTTTTGAATTTTTCTTTGTCGAAAGTATCCTTTTTAATCAATGAACTGATCCTCCTAAATTATCTCGTATAATCCTGGAATCTTTTTCGTGCCTGCTTTCGTGAGAAGATTTCTATCAGCCAGCCTCAGATTTTGAGACGTACGTAGTACATTCGCCGCAAAATCTGAGTGCCTCTGGTCAAAAACCATTCGCTAAAAACAAGTGTTTAAAAGGTTTTAAGATTACATTTTTTTCTCGACACCTAATCTTACTTTTTCTCCATTAATATCCCATTCCTTGGAATATCCGCCTTCTGCGTCTAAGCACATATCGTCTGCCAATACATCATTCTTGATTTCATCAGTGTATTTGGTCATGACTTCTTTAATCTTGTCATTACCCTCTTCGTATACAGTAATGTGGTCTGTCACTTCAAAGCCGGCTTCTTTTCTCATTGTCTGTACCTTACTGATGATTTCTCTTACGAATCCCTCTTCCAAAAGTGCTGGTGTCAGATTAGTATCAAGTACTACGGTAACTCCATGATCTGCCTGAGAAACGTATCCCTCTTTCTGTGACATATCAATTAATAACTCTTCCGGCAATAAATTGATTTTACCATCATTTAACTCTATTGTCAAAAAGCCATTTGCGTCTAATTCTTTCTTAGCCGCACTTCCGTTAAGGTTTGCTAAAATATTACGGATCTTTCCTAAGTCTTTACCGTATTTTGGTCCAAGAATACGCATCTGAGGTTTAAATGTGTAATCTGTGAGGTCAGATACATCATCCTTAAAAATAACGTCTTTTACGTTAAGCTCACCTTCGATGATCTGTTTGTAGTAATCTGTTAAAGCAGCCTCTCCATTTACAAACATCTGACCGATTGGCTGACGGTTCTTGATTCCGGATGCGTTACGTGCAGCACGTCCAAGTACAACGATGTCAAGTACTTCACCCATATCCTGCTCAAGTTTCTCATCAATCATTGCCTCATCCACTGCTGGGAAATCACATAAATGGATACTTTCTGGTGCATCTGTATTAACACTCTTTACAAGGTTCTGGTAAATGTCTTCTGTCATAAATGGAATCATTGGTGCAGAAGCTTTGATGAATGTAACAAGTGCAGTATAAAGAGTCATGTATGCATTAATCTTATCCTGCTCCATTCCTTTAGCCCAGAAACGCTGACGGGAACGACGTACATACCAGTTACTCATATCATCTACAAATGCCTGTAATGCCTTTGTTGTTTCAGGAATCTTATAGTTGGCAAGACAGTCATCTACTGTTTTTACGCAGGAGTTCAGTCTTGATAATAACCATTTATCCATAACAGATAACTTGTCGTACTCTAAGCTGTACTTCGTTGGGTCAAATTCATCGATATTTGCGTAAAGTACATAGAATGCATAAGTATTCCATAATGTACCCATGAATTTACGCTGTCCCTCTGTTACTGCATCTGCGTGGAAACGGTTTGGCAGCCAAGGTGCACTGTTAGAGTAGAAATACCAGCGGATAGCATCTGCTCCATGCTGCTCTAATGCATCAAACGGATCTACGGCATTTCCTTTACTCTTACTCATCTTCTGTCCGTTTTCGTCCTGTACGTGGCCGAGAACGATTACGTTCTTATAAGGAGCTTTGTTAAATAACAGTGTGGACTCTGCAAGTAAGGAATAGAACCATCCTCTTGTCTGGTCTACTGCCTCAGAAATGAACTGTGCAGGGAACTGCTGCTCGAAAAGCTCTTTATTTTCAAATGGATAGTGATGCTGTGCAAATGGCATTGCTCCTGAGTCGAACCAGCAGTCGATAACTTCTGGCACTCTCTTCATTGTCTTTCCACAATCTGGACATGTCAGAGTGATCGCATCAATATATGGTCTGTGAAGTTCTACAGTCTGAGCTTCTGGATTTCCGCTCTTTTCCTCTAATTCCTGGCGGCTTCCGATGCACTCCATCTTTCCGCAGCCTTCACACTGCCATACGTTTAATGGTGTTCCCCAGTAACGGTTACGGGAAATACCCCAGTCCTGAATATTCTCAAGCCAGTCGCCGAAACGTCCTTTTCCGATGGATTCCGGAATCCAGTTGACCGTGTTGTTGTTGCGGATCATATCGTCCTTCACTGCAGTCATCTTGATGAACCAGGACTCTCTCGCATAGTAGATCAGCGGTGTATCACATCTCCAGCAGAAAGGATAATCATGTTCGAACTTAGGCGCATCGAAAAGAAGGCCTTCTTTATCTAAGTCAACAAGTACCTTAGGGTCTGCATCTTTTACAAATAATCCAGCATAAGGTGTGTCTTCTGTCATGCTACCCTTTCCATCTACGAACTGAACAAATGGAAGATCGTACTTTCTTCCAACCTGTGCATCGTCCTCACCAAATGCAGGTGCGATGTGTACAATACCTGTACCATCGGACATTGTTACATAGTCAGCGCATGTTACGAAATGTGCTTTCTTATGCTGTTTTTCTGCGGACTTTGCAGCACCTTCATATAGTGGAACATACTCTTTATATTCAAGGTCTGTTCCTTTGTAAGTTTCAAGAATCTCGTAAGCTGGAGTTTCTTCTGTTCCAAGCTTACCAAGAACTTTATCCAGTAATGCTTTTGCCATATAGTAAACATAACCGTCAGCAGCTTTTACTTTACAGTAAGTCTCTTCTGGGTTTACACAAAGAGCTACGTTACTTGGAAGTGTCCAAGGTGTTGTTGTCCATGCAAGGAAATACGCATCTTCACCAGCCACTTTGAAACGAACAACTGCGGAACGCTCTTTTACTGCCTTATATCCCTGTGCTACCTCGTGAGAAGATAAAGGTGTTCCACAACGAGGGCAGTAAGGTACGATCTTAAATCCTTTATAAAGAAGACCTTTATCCCAGATAGTCTTTAATGCCCACCATTCGGACTCAATAAAGTTGTCATTATAAGTTACATATGGGTTATCCATATCAGCCCAGAAACCAACGGTCTTTGAGAAATCTTCCCACATTCCTTTGTATTTCCAAACAGATTCTTTACACTGAGTGATAAATGGATCTAAACCATACTCTTCAATCTGCTCTTTTCCGTCAAGGCCAAGCTTCTTCTCTACTTCAAGCTCTACTGGAAGTCCGTGAGTATCCCATCCGGCCTTTCTTGGAACCATGTAACCCTTCATTGTACGGTAACGAGGAATCATATCCTTGATTACACGAGTTAAAACGTGTCCGATATGAGGTTTACCATTGGCTGTTGGTGGTCCATCATAGAAAGTGTAAACAGGGTCACCTTCTCTTGTTTCGATACTTTTCTTAAAAATGTCATGGTCTTTCCAAAACTGTGCAGTTTCTTTTTCTCTCTCTACAAAATTGAGATTCGTGGATACTTTCTTGTACACGACGTTTCCTCCTTAATTTAGTCAGTTTAATTTAACTACTTTTAGATTAAATAAATTTATATTGTGATGTTATGGCCAAAAGATATTTTGCCCCTAACTTGATGTCACGAATTACTCCACAGCTAACTCTGCTCCCATAATTCTGAAACATCATATTATTATGCCCGATGTGCAGACCAAATTTTCCGGCAAAAAAAGAAAAGCCCCCATCCCCAGTAAAAGGATGAAAGCCTGAACTATCATTATACCACCTGTACATACTGACATATGCTTCTCTGTTAACGGTGAGATTCCGTCACTGCTTACTGTAACCTTTCGGCAGTGCAACTCAGGAGTGATATTCGGATATTCTCTACTGACAACGGATTCCCACTATCTCCGTCTCACTGAAGCGTTCAAAAATTCTTACTGTCTCCATCAACGTTTTTATCACAGATAATCATATACTAGGTGGGATAAATTGTCAACAGATTTTCATTCTGTATTTACTGTATTTATCACTATATTGATTCCTGTACTATTTATATCAGATGTGAGATGACTCCCACATCATAGCAAGAATGCCAGGACATTCTTGAATTGATAAAATGTCACCAGTTACTTTTATACATTATTTATACAATGAGATTTCCCAGTTTCACAAAACATTGTTAATCCTTAAATTTTCTTTTAATTTACAAAAGATTATGCTACAATACTCCTTAATTAGAAAGGAGCCTATAATGTTAAAAAAACTCATTGTATCTTTTCTTTGTGCGATTGTTGTCGCCTGCACAGTTCTCGGCGGATTTTGCCTGCTTTACTTTACTATTCCAAGCCAGAAAGCAAAGGCATCCATTTCCCTGCCTTCTACTGTAGAGGACAGTGAAACTGCAGCGGAGTCTACCACAGAAGCAGATTCCAAAGATAAGAATGTTTATGTGGCCGATGTGTATCAGTCTCTTACACTTCGTTCAGAGGCAAGCGCAGATTCTGACGCGATTACAGACCTTCTTCCTATGACACATCTGGAAGTTCTTGAGTTTGCGGCAGGG
>ENA-OPSC01000276-OPSC01000276.1-human-gut-metagenome-genome-assembly--contig:-NODE-276-length-28614-cov-4.094471_pt1 | contig 28614 bp, 20 predicted proteins | sample MGYA00241800_ERZ501891 | MGnify/ENA primary metagenome ERZ501891 (study PRJEB25962, sample SAMEA2042407) | human gut metagenome | biome: human gut; feature: human-associated habitat; material: faeces...
GCACGAACCGCGCCCACGGCATAAATCGAGCGTAGATTTTCTCCCACTTTGAGCGTTCAAGTGCGCTCTATACGGGAGAAAATCCACACTCATGAATGTGACAAAGGGACTGGCCCTAGACCGGCTTGACCTCCAGCTTAATCCCCTTGGCACAGGAGTCGCCCAAAACATCCGAAAGGGCCCAGGTCGCATATAGAGGCAAATAGAGAACCGCTCCGTTGCGCTCAACGTTGCCTCTCGAGAAAACAATCCCGAGCCTTACGCCATATTCAGCCGTATCAAGCACATGACCGAGCGCAGCGTGCGCGTGGTAATAGGAGCCCGATTTAACCTCGATCGGAACAGCCGTCCCATCCGGTCCATCGACCGCAAAGTCCACTTCACCGCGCTTTTTTGTCTGATAGTAGTAAAGCTGGCGATTTTGGGCAGCCAGCTGCTGGGCCACCACGTTTTCGTAAATGCCGCCCAGATTGGGCTCCTTGCTATCAAGATACGCCGCTTGGGCGACTCCAACGGGGTAGCGCGCCATCAACATGCCCGTATCCGATTGATATAGCTTGAACTGCGATGGCCGCGCCGTCTTGAGCAGGGGCGATTTTGGCTCGGTTACGATATCGGCTTTGAGAGCAACGCCGGCATCGACAAGCCATACAAAATCTCGCTGATACTTCTCGTAGTAAGCCTTGGGGTCAATGGAATTGAGCACGAAGCGCTTGTTTTCGCCCTCGAGCATAATAGGGAGCTGATCGTAGATGCTCTGCACCTGCAGGGCTCGCCCGTTTGCATACTTGGAGATATCCCGCCGGTACTGTTCGTTGAGCTCTGACTGTAGCCGACGAACAGAGGCAAGGTCGCCCTGCGTGTCAAGGAAACGCTGCACAACCTCCGGCATTCCGCCGACAACGGTATAGGTCCTGAAGTTTGCCATCATCGCGTCATGAATGTAATCAGGAATGGGCCTCTCGCTGATACACGCGTCACGTATCGTTTGACGAGCCCCCTCGCTCACCCCGATTGCCCAGCAAAACTCCTCAAAATCGAGCGGGAACATCCTAAGCTCGTGGACATACCCCACGGGATAGGACCTGACGCCCTTGAGCTGGGTCCCGAGCATTGACCCCGAAAACGCCCAACGGCACCTCCCGTCCTCAACAAGGAACTTTGCCATCGTCATGATGTCGGGGGCCTCTTGGACCTCATCGATAAACACGAGCGTTTTGCCTGGTGCAATCGACTTTCCCGAAAGAAGCGTCACCCTGCTGATGAAATCATCGGCATCCCGCGCCTCGAGAAGAGCATCTTTTGCCTGGCGATTTTCCATGAGGTTAAGCTCGATGTAGGTTGCATGGTTGGCTTTGCCAAATGCGCGAATCGAATAGCTTTTGCCAATCTGGCGAGAACCCGTAATGAACAAGGCCTTTTGCTCGGAAGACTTCAGCCAACGCTCCAGCTCTGCCGCTATTTTCCTGCGCAGCATAGGCTCTCCCCTCAGTGTCATCAAATGAAATGCAAAGTTTTATACGCTTGATTATCGATGAGACGCAGAATTTTTAGAATCTAAAATCAAATGAAATGCAGAGATTTGAGATTATAAGCAAAAGAAGGGGCACCACCGGCGAATGTGGCAAAGGGGCTGTCCCTTTGCCACATTGCGCTCGACTACTCGTCAACGATCTCGGCAAGCCAGACGTTCAGCGTATCGACCTCGGGGCAGCAGAACTTTGCCGTACCGGGCTCGTTGCCAGGCACGGTTCCGCCATAGCGCAGGATATCGATATAGGGAAAGCCCACATGGCAGGCCATGGCGCACATCTTGCCGCGGTCTCGGTCGAAGTCGAAGACGTCTCCCGGCTTGTGCCCGTGGTGACAACGGCACGCACCCAGCTGGTCCACGCAGCTCACGCGGATGCACGGACGCTTGCCCCGCGGCGCGCCGAGCGGCTTGTTCTCGCCCACAGGCTTGGCGCCGCCCTCGCCAGCATTACTCATGGTCGATCACATCCAGGCAGGCCTCGATGGGAAGGCCGGCGGACTTATCCTCCTGGTCGGCATTGCGCTCGATAAGCTCCGCTACCACGCGCATGGCATCGCTCGTCGCACGCTGCAGGCTCCAACCGGCCATAACGCGGCCGACGAGCACCGCCGAGAACGTGTCGCCCGTGCCCGGGAAATAGACCGGGATCAGGTCGAAGGGAATCGTGAAGTACTCCCCCGCCACATGGTCGTAACCGATGACGACATTCGCACCGTCGACCACAGCGCTCGTAATGACCACCGACTTGGCACCCAGGACACGCACGGCGTCCACAAGGGCGCGGGCCTCATCGGGCGTAATTTGCTCGGCAATAGGCCTATCGGCAAGCAGGCACGCCTCGGTATAGTTGGGCACCGCGTAGTCTGCGCACTCCAGCAGGTGCCGCATAAGGCCAATCGTGGACTCGGGCACACCCGCATAGAGCTTGCCGTTGTCGCCCATGATGGGGTCGACGAACACCTTGGTGCCCTTTTGCGCGCGGCGGTGGCAAAAGTCCGAGATAATGCGCGTCTCTTCCTCGGTCACGATAAAGCCGGTCGAGATGGCATCGAACTCAAAGCCGAGCTCCTCCCAGATGGCGAGGCTCTGGCGGACATACTCCGTGGTGTCGTGGATGTAGAACTTGGGGTAGTTGAGCGTATCGGAAACGAGGGCCGTCGGCAGGTTGTGAATGCGATAGCCCATGTGCGACAGCACCGGCAGCATGGCGGAAAGCGCGACCTTGCCGTAACCGCACATATCGTTGATCAGCAGCAGCTGAGTATTCTTCATGAGTGTCCCCCTTGGTTCGGGCGCGGCGCAGCAGCGCCACAGTGCGACTAAGTGTAGCGCAGGGAGCACGGCAGGCGGGCGCTGGCGCCGTGGAGGGCAAATTGTTGCGGAAAGGTTTCGGAAAATGATCCCTTTTCCTCCGTCCCCAAGGGATCACATGCACCGAAGCGGACCGTGGCGGAATCACAGATTGCTGCTTAGGAACGCTTGCAGCGTCGAGCGGTTACGGCGTTTGGCAAAACTCCGTAACTTAATAAGTTTGGTACCTTGACATTGATTTCTTATGCTCCTAGATTAGTTAGGCACAAAACAATTCCACTACCTAACTAAAGAAAGGAGCGAAGCTTAGATATGTGTGTTGAACCACTCGTCCTTCCACATGAGCCCGGCGGTGACCCGTCGCAACCGGTAGACATACCCGAAGCGGTCAGCGCCGAAGACAAACTCGCCAAGCGCATCCTGAGCGGTCTGGGCTTTTGCGGCCATTACATGCACTTTCATGGCGGAGGCGTATCCGGCAAGGCGCCCATCATCTGCCTGCTGGCCAAGCAGCCCGGCAGCGAGATGTCGCAGCAGGAACTCGGCATGCACTTTGACCTCAAGCCGGGGTCGCTTTCCGAGATCCTGTCCAAGCTCGAGGTCAACGGCCTCATTGAGCGCAGCCGTAACCCCAAGGATCGACGGCAACTCACCATTCGCCTGACCGAAACCGGCCGGGAAAACGCCCGCATCGACCAGGCCGCCCGCATTCGCTTTAGAGAGCAGGCCTTTAGCGCCCTCACCCACGACGAGCGTGAGCAGCTCGCCGAAATGCTCGAGAAAATCCGCAAAACTTGGGAGGAACTGGATGATTAAAACCCTCATGGGCAGCATCCGCGACTATATGAAAGTCACCGTTGCCACGCCGTTGCTCGTACTTGGCGAGGTGCTCTGCGAGATGCTGATTCCATTTATCACCGCCAACCTGATCGACGCCATCAAAGACGGCGCCACCGTAGCCGAGATGCTTCCCACCGCAGGCTTTTTGGTGCTCATCGCGCTGACGTCGCTTGCTTTCGGTGCCGCTGCCGGCGTCACCTGCAGCCATGCGAGTTGCGGCTTCGCCAAGAACCTGCGTCACGACCTGTTCTACAAGATCCAGACGTTCAGCTTTGCCAACATCGATGAGTTCTCGAGCTCCTCGCTCGTCACGCGCCTGACCACCGACATCAACAACGTGCAGCAGGCCTTTATGATGATCATCCGCATCGCCGTGCGCGCGCCGCTGGTATTGATCTTCGCCTTTACCATGGCATTTATCATGGGCGGCAGCGTTGCCATGGTCTACCTGGTCATCATTCCGCTGCTGGGCTTTGGACTGTTCTTTATCATCTTTAAGGTACGCCCCATCTTCTCGCGCGTGTTCCACAAGTACGACGCCCTTAACGAGTCCGTCGAGGAAAACGTCACCGGCATGCGCGTGGTCAAGAGCTATGTGCGCGAAGACTTTGAGAAGGAGAAGTTCGCCACCGCCGCGCGCGACGTCCAGATGGACTTCACCCGCGCCGAGAAGCTGCTCGCCTTTAACAACCCCATGATGAACATCTGCGTCAACGGCGCATTTGTCGTCATCATCTACCTGGGATCCAAGCTCATCATCACGAGCCAGGGCACGCTGTTCGACGTGGGCCAGCTCTCCTCGATCTTTACCTATGGCTTCGCGATCCTCATGAGCCTGATGCAGCTGTCGATGATCTTTGTCATGGTGACCATGGCCGACGAATCGGCGCACCGCATTACCGAGGTGCTGGCCGCCGAGCCCACGATCGCCGATCCCGCCGAGCCCGTGCTCGAGGTTGCCGACGGTTCCATCGACTTTGACCACGTGAGCTTTAAGTATTCCGCGCATGCAAAGCGCCAGGCGCTCGACGATATCGACCTGCACATTAAGAGCGGCGAAACCATCGGCATCATCGGCGGTACCGGCTCGGCCAAGTCCACGCTCGTTAACCTCATCGCCCGCCTGTACGACGCCACCGAGGGCACCGTGCGCGTGGGCGGCATGGACGTGCGCGACTACGACTTGGACGCCCTGCGCCACCAGGTGGCCATGGTGCTGCAGAAAAACGTACTGTTTAGCGGCACCATTGCCGAGAACCTGCGCTGGGGCGACCCGAACGCCACCGACGAGGAAGTCCGCGAGGCGGCACATCTGGCCTGCGCCGATGAGTTTGTCGATGGCTTCCCCAAGGGCTATGACACCTGGATCGAACAGGGCGGCTCCAATGTTTCCGGCGGTCAGAAGCAGCGCCTGTGCATTGCGCGTGCCCTGCTGCGTCGCCCCAAGATCTTAATCCTGGACGACTCCACCAGCGCCGTCGACACCAAGACCGACGCCAAGATTCGCGCAGGGTTGGCAAGCTATCTGCCCAACACGACCAAGCTCATCATCGCCCAGCGCATCAGCTCCGTGCAGGACGCAGACCGCATCATCGTCATGGAGGGTGGCCGTATCGCGCAGATCGGCAACCATGACGAGCTGCTCAAGACGAGCGAGATCTACCGCGAGACCTTCACCTCGCAGAACAAGATGTCTGCCGAGGGCGAAGAGGCCGTCGAAGCCGACACCGAGGCATCCGCAACACAAGCTCAGACCCAGGAAGGAGGCGAGGCACATGAGTAAGGCAACGACCGCCGAGCGCGCGCTCAACCGCAAGGGTGGCACCATGTCGCGCCTCATCAAGACGCTCTTTGGCTTCTACCCCGTGCTTTTGCCCCTCGTCGTCGTCGGCGTGGTGCTCTGCGCCATCATCAACTCCATCGGCGCGACCTTCCTTCAGAGCGCCCTGCAGATTATTAGCGAATCGTGGCAGTCGGGCGATTGGGAAGCTGCACAGCCCAAGATCGCACAGCTCGTGACCACCCTCGCCTGCATCTACGGCGTCGGCATCCTGTCTTCGCTCTTCTGGAACCGCGCCATGGCCATCGTCACGCAGGGCTCACTCGAGAAGCTGCGCGAGAAGATGTTCAACCGCATGCAGGACCTGCCGATTCGCTACTTCGACACGCACCAGCGCGGCGACATCATGAGCCACTACACCAACGACATCGACACGCTGCGCCAGATGATCAGCCAGTCGCTGCCCAACCTGCTCATGACGACCATCGTCATCGTCACGGTGTTCTTTATCATGCTGTACTACAGCGTGTGGATGTGCCTGGTCATTGTGGCCGGCGTCGCCTTTATGACCTTTATGACCAAGCTGCTCGGCTCCAACTCCGCGCGCTTCTTTATTGCGCAGCAGACCGAGCTCGGCGTTGTCGAGGGCCATATCGAGGAAGTCATGAACGGCCAGAAGGTCGTCAAGGCATTCTGCCACGAGTCTGCCGCCGAGGCCGATTTTGACGAGCGCAACGAAAAGCTCTTCGAGGTCTCGCAGAAGGCCAACATGTACGCCAACATCCTCATGCCTATCCTTATGAACCTGGGCAACCTGCTCTACGTGCTGGTGGCCCTTGCCGGCGGCATTTTCCTGGCGCTGGGCGTGCCCAACCTGAGCATCTCGGGCATGGCGCTGTCCATCGCCGTCGTGGTGCCGTTCCTCAACATGACCAAGCAGTTCTGCGGACAGATCGGTCAGATCTCGCAGCAGATCAACGCCGTGGTCATGGGCCTCGCCGGCGCCGACCGCATCTTTGAGCTCATCGACGAGAAGCCCGAGACCGACGAAGGCTACGTGACGCTCGTCAACGCGCAGGTGAACCCCGATACCTGGCAGCTCGAGGAGGCCGACCACCACACCGGCATGTGGGCGTGGAAACATCCGCACCGCGCAACCGGCGAGATCGAGTACGTGCCGCTGCGCGGCGACCTGGTCATGGACAACGTCGACTTTGGCTACACGCCCGACCACGAGGTGCTGCACGGCGTGTCCGTGTTTGCCAAGCCGGGCCAGAAAGTCGCGTTTGTCGGCGCCACCGGTGCGGGCAAAACGACCATCACCAACCTCATCAACCGCTTCTATGACATCGCCGACGGCAAGATCCGCTACGACGGCATCAACGTCAACAAGATCCGCAAGGCCGATCTGCGCCGCTCGCTGGGCGTGGTGCTGCAGGACGTGAACCTGTTCACCGGCACCGTGATGGATAACATCCGCTACGGCAACCTGGATGCGACCGACGAGGAGTGCATCGCGGCGGCAAAGCTCGCGGGCGCGGACGACTTTATCACCCGCCTGCCCGACGGCTACGACACCATGCTCACCGGCAACGGCGCCCAGCTGTCGCAGGGCCAGCGCCAGCTGATTTCGATCGCACGCGCTGCCGTCGCCGATCCGCCGGCAATGATTCTGGACGAGGCCACGAGCTCCATCGACACCCGCACCGAGGCCATCGTGCAGGCAGGCATGGATAAGCTCATGGAGGGCCGCACGACGTTTGTCATCGCGCACCGCCTGTCCACCGTGCGCAACTCCGACGCGATCATCTGTCTGGACCATGGCCGCATTATCGAGCGCGGTAACCACGACGAGCTGATAGCCAAGCGCGGGTATTACTACCAGCTCTACACCGGAGCGTTTGAGCTGGAGTAGCTCAAAACAGCCCCTACGCGCAGTCTTTTCTCGCAGCCTAAAAAGAAGTGGTGAGGCCCTGGCCGTTTGGCCAGGGCCTCGTTTTGTAAGGGCGGCAAAAGTAGTCAAAAAGCCCCGTCCCAAATGAGCTATTTGAGAAGCTGAGCCATGGCGTTGACGAATTTTTGTACTTGGAGAGTTGGCTCGAGCGGGTAGTGCAGAAAGACCGGCACCTCGCGTCCGCACAGGAACGGCACGCCCACAAAGGCCGGGTGCACCCCCGACCACGCTCCGCAGGTGAGCACCGCGTCACCCTTTTCCTCCGCCTCGTTAAAGAGCGCAAAGTCGAAGCTATCCACGTCGATCACATCCACGCCGCCGTCGGCCAACAGATCGATACGCAGGCTGTCCATAGCGTCGTTGCCGTGACGGAGCACGCGCAGGCGCATGCCTTCCAAGTCGGCGACTGTGATGCGCGTCTTGCGCGCCAGCGGACTCGTGCGCGGTAGGTCGATATAAAACGGCACGTTGACAATGCGGAGCTTTTGGCAGGCATCACCCCAGCGTGGGGTAGAAAAACTCGACTGCACCACATCGACCTCGCGTCCCAAGCTGCGCATGACTGTCTCGCGCTCGTCGTAGAGGTCGCTTACCGGCACGATCTCAAATCGCAGCGACGGCTCCAGATCGTGGATGCCCGTCCACATCGACAGCGTTTGGCGCCCCGGGCACATCATCGACACGCCCAGGCGTACGGCACCGCCATCGCCCGCCGCACGTCGGGCACGGCGCAGGGCGTCCTCGGACTGGCGCATGATCGAGCGCGCGTCGTCCACCAGCAGAGCACCCGCCGGCGTCACCTTGACGCCCGAATGCGAGCGCTCGAACAGCGTAATACCGAACTCCGCCTCAAAACCCGATACCTGCTTGACGAGCGCCGGCGTCGACACGCGCAGCTTTGCCGCCGCACGCGAGAAGCTTCCCAGCTCCGCGGCGGCCGATATGGCCTCAAGTCGTCGATCGTACACGTCAATCTCCCGTTTTCGCGCCCGTGACCGCATGGTGCCACAGGGGGTTGTTTTCGCAGGTCACGCGCTCAATTGAGAATAAACTGCATCGCACGGTGTAAACCTACGGTTAACGACATTCTAACAAATATGCAATTCACCTGCGCAAATGCAAAGCATACGATAACCAGCGAAAACCACGTGGGTCGGTTAATGGGAGCGACCCACCGGGAGGCACAAGAAGGGAAGTTCCTATGAGCAATTGGCTTAAGCTCGAGGGCGATGTCTGCGCCGTGACTGGCGCGCTCGGCGGTATGGGCGCCGAGATCTGCCGCGAGTTCGCCCGCAATGGCGCCAACGTCGTCATGCTCGACCTGGACGAGGAGAAGGTCAAGGCCGCTGCCGCCGACCTCGCTGCCGAGTTTGGCATCCACGCCGAGGGCTACAAGATGAACGCCACCGACGAGGCCGAGGTTCAGGCTGCTGTCGACGCCACCATCGCCAACTTCGGCCGCGTCGACGTCCTCGTCAACACCGCCGGCATCCTGCGCTTTGCCGCTATGGAGGACCTGCCGCTGAGCGACTGGGAGCAGGTGCTCAACGTCAACCTCACCGGCTACTTCATCACCTCGCAGCGCTTTGGTCGCGAGATGATCAAGGCCGGCCAGGGTCGCCTGGTGCACATCTCGACCGTCGCCAGCCACTCCCCCGAGACGTTCTCGGGCGTGTACAGCTCCACCAAGGCCGGCGTCAACATGATGTCCAAGATGCTCGCCGCCGAGTGGGGCCCCTACGGCGTCCGCTCCAACTGCGTCGAGCCTTGCTTCGTTAAGACCCCGATGTCGGCCAACTTCTACGCCGACCCCGAGGTCGAAAAGAGCCGCAGCCGTCTGATCGCCACGCGCCGCATCGGCGAGGTCAGCGATATCGCCAACGCCGTCATGTTCCTGGCGTCCACGCGCTCGGACTTTACCACCGGCGACGCCATCAAGGTCGACGGCGGCTTCTCCAACATGATGGGCGACCTCACCGCCAAGCCCGGCGGCCGTCGCGCCTATGCCGACAACTACCTTAAGAACAAGGGTGTCGAGCTTTGGTCCGATGAGTCCGGTGTCGCCAAGCCGACCGACCAGTAAACCAACCTGGCAGGGAGGTCCCGCGGACACGCCCGCTCCTCCCCCGTATCGATTAGAAAGAGTCCAATGGCTTCCACCAACTCCAACAAGGGTCGCGCCGTCGTGCTTTCCGCCGCGTGCGTCACCATGTTCTTCATCAGCTCCATCGCGCTGTATTCCGTCGTGAGCAAGAACCTGCTCGCCGTCTACCCCGAGTGGTCGAGCGCCCTTACCTGGGCTTTCCCCGTCTTCCAGACCATCATGGCCGTGACGGGCATCTTCGCCGGCCGCATCTCCGATAAGATCGGCCCGCGCAACGTCGTGATCGCTGCCGCCGTGTGCTACGGCCTGGGCTGGTTCATGTCCGGCACCGTCACCGAGCCGTGGCAGTTCTACCTGTGGTTCTCGCTCGTCGCCGCTGTCGGCAACGGCCTGGGCTACAACCCGGCGCTCACCACCGGCCAAAAGTGGTTCATCGACAAGAAGGGTCTCGCCTCCGGCATCACCCTGGCCGCTTCGACCGCCGGTCCCGCCGTGCTGTCCCCGGTACTCGCCTCGCTGCTCATCCCGAGCCTGGGCATCTTTGGCGCCCTCAAGGCACTCGGCGTCATCTTCTTTGTGACGATCGCCGCCTCCGCCCTGTTCCTGAAGGCCCCCGAGGCCGGCTGGCTGCCCGAGGGCTTCGAGGCCCCCAAGGGTGGCGCGCATGCCGGCACCTTCGGTGACCTCACTCCGGGCGAGATGGTCAAGACCCCGCGCTTCTGGGTTCTCATCGTCACCTTCGCCTTTGCCGCCACCGCGGGCACCCTGCTCGTCGGCAAGGTTGCCTCCATCGCCGCCGTCCAGCTCTTCGCCGACCCCACGAGCGCCGCGGCCGTCGCCCTCGGCGGTGTGGTCGTCTCCGTCAACACCTGCGCCAACCTGGTCGGTCGTCTGTCCTTTGGCCAGATCATCGACAAGCTCGGCGCCTATAAGTCGCTGCTCATCAGCCTTGTCGTCACCATCGTCGCGCTCGTCATCATGTCGATGAGCTTTACGCAGAGCATGTTCTTTGTGGCGCTCGCCCTGCTCGGCTTTAGCTTTGGCGCCCTGCTCGTCATCTACCCGCCGCTCACCGGTGGCGCCTTCGGCACCAGCAACATCGGCGTCAACTACGGCATCATGTTTTTGGGTTACGCCGCCTCCACCTGGATCAGCCAGCCCATCACCGCCGTGCTGTATCACGCCGAGGCCGGCAGCGCCGCCTACCAGCAGTCCTTCTACGGTGCCATCGTAATCGCCGCAATCGCCGTCGTGCTCACCGTCTACATGATGGTCTCCGACAGCAAGAAGAAGTCCGCCTAGTTTTGCTTGATGCGGCAAGGACCGCCCCCTTGCCGCATTCCACCGCCACCAGTATTAAGGAGTCGAAATGTCTGAGCTCAACCCCGTCCGCATTGCCGTTATCGGCGCCGGCGCCATGGGCCGCAACCACATCCGCTTTGTCACCGAGGAGCCCGAGGCCGAGCTCGTCGCCATCGCCGACGCCTTTGAGGGCGCCCGCGCCACGGCCGAGGCCGCCGGCGTGCCGTTTTATACCGATCCCGCCCAGATGATGGACGAGGTCAAGCCCGAGGCCGTCATCATCGCCACGCCCAACGACCTACACCTGGGCGTTGCCCGCGAGGCTGTGAAACGCAACATCGTGCCGTTGGTCGAAAAGCCGATCTCCAACGACCTGGAGGATGCCCAGGCCTTCGCCGCCGAGGCCGAGACCGCTGGCGTGCCCGTGCTCGTGGGTCAGCACCGTCGCCACAATCCCTTCGTCAACAAGGCCAAGGAGATCATCGAGGCCGGCGAGCTGGGCAAGCTCACCGTGTCGAGCTTCCACTACATGATCTATAAGAATGACGAGTACTTCGATGTCGAGTGGCGCCGCAAGAAGGGTGCCGGCCCGATCCTGGTCAACCTGGTGCACGACGTCGACCTGCTCCGCTACCTGCTGGGCGAGCCCGTTGCCGTCCAGGGCATGCAGTCCAGCGCCGCCCGCGGTTTTGAGACCGAGGACTCCGCCGTGGTCAACGTCCGTTTTGCCGATGGCGCGCTTGCGAGCATGACCATCTCCGACGCCACCGCCAGCCCCTGGAACTGGGAGGCCACCGCTCGCGAGGATCCGCAGTACCGCCCCTTCGACGCCGACGCCTACTTTATTGGCGGAACCTTGGGTGCCCTTTCGCTGCCCCGCCTGCACCAGTTCTCCTACGACGGAGCCTCCAACTGGCACAAGCCGCTGCAGATGGAGATTCCGGCCGTCGACCCGGCGCTGCCGCACAAGATGCAGCTCAAGCACTTTGTGAAGGTCGTTCGCCGCGAGGTCGAGCCCGTCGTGACCCCCGCCGACAACGTTAAGACGCTCACGCTGCTTAACGCCATCAAGGAGGCCGCCGAGACCGGCCAGCTCGTCGAGCTGTAATGCCTTAAGAGCGGCCGCGGCAGAAACCCCATGCCGAACCCCTCGGTCCGCCACAAATATGCCCCTCTTCTTTGCCCCGCGAGCAGCCTCCTGCCCGCGGGGCTTTTTGCTACCTTAACGACGATTTTTCTGGGGCGGGGGCTATTTTGCACCTCGGCTTGATTCGTTCGCCACCAAATGGGCCTATCTACTACGTTTAACCGATTACCCTCAACCATGCCGAATTTCGCGAAATTAAAACCGCAGGTAGACGGCTTGCCGATTTTCGGAAAACCGGGGGATGGTCGACCCATACGGTTCAAACGTAGTAGATAGGCCCCTTTCGTGGCGCAACCCCAAAACAGTCTTTTGGGACGGGTGGTATCCTTGGTAGCCCTGTGCTGCAAACGCACCTTAAACGCAAGGAGTCCCATGGATCTTATCGCCCAGCTCGCCCGCGAGCTCAACCTTAAGGCCGCCAACGTCGAGGCTGCCGTCAAGCTCATCGATGAGGGCAACACCATCCCCTTTATCTCGCGCTACCGCAAGGAAGCAACGGGCGGCATGGACGACGTCGCCCTGCGCGCGCTCGACGAGCGCCTGTCCTACCTGCGCAATCTTGAGCAGCGCAAAGAGGACGTCATTCTGCTCATCGACGCCCAGGGCAAGCTCACGCCCGAACTCGAACAGCAGATTCGCGAGGCCACGCAGCTCCAGCGTGTCGAGGACCTCTACAAGCCCTACCGCAAAAAGCGCATGACCCGCGCGCAGAAGGCCCGCGAGGCAGGTCTAGAGCCGCTCGCCAACATGATCATCATGCAGGCCTCGGCCAAGGGCAGCGCGCTCGACGCCGCCGCGGAATACGTCAACGAGGAGGCCGGCTTCGACACGCCCGAGAAGGCGCTCGCCGGCGCCGACATCGTAGCCGAGACGGTGGCCGAGGACCCCGAGAACGTCGCCGACCTGCGCGCCTTTACGCAAAACACCGCCGATATCGTCGTCGAGGCCACCGACCCCGCCGAAAAAACTCCCTACGAGCCGTACTACAGCTATGATGAGCCGCTGCGCCGTATACCCAACCACCGCGTGCTGGCTATCGACCGCGGTGAGCGCGAGGGCAAACTCCGCGTGCGCGTGAACGTCGACGGCGCCGCTGCCACGGCGCGCCTCGGCCCGTCGCCAGGGCGTGTTCGCGCCCGTCTTTGACGCCGCCATCGCCGACGGTTACAAGCGCCTCATGGCCCCCTCGCTGGAGCGCGAGGCCCGCGCCAAACTCACCGTCCGTGCGCAGACCGAGGCCATCAACGTCTTTGCCAAGAATCTTGAGGGCCTGCTCTCGGCCCGCCCCGTCCGCGGTGCCCGCGTGCTCGCGCTCGACCCGGGCTACCGCACCGGCTGCAAGGTCGCCGTCATGGACGAGACCGGCAAGCTACTCGACCACGGCGTGGTCTACCCCACCAAGCCGCGCCATGACGTCGCCGGCACCAAACGCGAGCTCGCCCGCCTCGTCAAAAAGGACGGTGTCAACACCGTCGTCATCGGCAACGGCACCGCCAGCCGCGAGACCGAGGAAGTCGTCTCGGAGTTCATTGCCGAGCAGGCGCCTGGGCTGCGATACACCATTGTTAACGAGGCCGGCGCGTCGGTGTACTCCGCCTCCGAGCTCGCGAGCCAGGAGTATCCCGACCTGGACGTCACCGTGCGCGGCGCCATGAGCCTGGGCCGCCGCCTGCAGGACCCACTGGCAGAGCTCGTCAAGATTCCGCCCCAGTCCATCGGCGTGGGCCAGTACCAGCACGACCTTGACCAGGCCGAGCTCTCGCGCACCCTGGGCCACGTGGTGGAGGACGTCGTCAACCGCGTGGGTGTCGACGTGAACACCGCGAGCGCGAGCCTGCTGGGATACGTATCGGGCATTACGCCGAGCGTGGCCAAGAACATCGTGGCCTACCGCGAGGAAAACGGTGCCTTTACCGATCGCCGCCAGCTTAAGAAGGTCCCCAAACTGGGGCCCAAGGCATATCTCAACGCCGCGGGCTTCCTGCGCATCAGCGGTGGCAAGAACCCGCTCGACGCGACGAGCGTCCACCCCGAAAGCTACGAGGTGGCCACGTCCGTCCTGGAGCGCGCAGGCGTTAAAGCCAGCGAGCTCAGCCGTGGCGGCGTGCCCGACATTGAGCGCCGTCTGGGCAGCATCTCGGCGCTGGCAAGCGACCTGGACTGCGGCACCCTCACGCTCATCGACATCGTCAACGAGCTCAAGAAGCCCGGCCGCGACCCGCGCGACGACGCGCCCGAGGTGGTCTTTAGCCGCTCGGCACTTTCCATCGATGACCTGGAGCCCGGCATGGAGCTCAAGGGCACGGTGCGCAACGTTGTGGACTTTGGCGCCTTCGTCGACGTGGGCGTGCACCAGGACGGCCTCGTACACATCTCCAAGCTGGCCAACCGCTTCGTCAAGCACCCGAGCGACGTGGTACGCGTCGGCGACACGGTAAAGGTGTGGGTGGAAAAGGTCGATCGCGACCGCAAGAAGATCTCGCTCACCATGGTGCAGGGGAAGTAAACCACCTAAAGCAAGGCCCCCCCTCTCGCGATGTGCAAAATCGCGAGTATTCTGCAATTTCTGCCGCTCCGAACGCCCCTCAGAGGCAATAAAGTCAAAAACAGCCCCCGTTTTAGCGACATTAGAGCCAAAACGGGGGTTGTTCCGTGCTTTATCTAGCTGGTAAAGACCTTTACCTTGCTGAATACTCTCAATTTTGCACGTCGCAGGCGGGGGCACCTTTGTCCACGGCAAGATATGGAAGCCAATCGCCAACCTACCGACAAGTTCGTGTCGGCAGCCCCGGCCTTTCCTTTGCCTAGCGCGACCCTCGCGAAGCGCGTGAGCGATAGGGAAAGGAAAGGCCGGGGCGAACAACCCTCGGCGCAGCCAGTGTTCGCGTTACGGCAGGATATGGAAGCCGAGCGAGGCGATATCCTTGGCAAAGCCGCGGACGGTGTCGAGCGAGACCTCGTACGGGTCGCGACCGATGTTCTTGCGCTTGGCCAGGATGCTGTTGGGCACCGTGATGATCTGGCAACCGCAGGCCTCGGCCTGGTAAATGTTGATAAGCTCACGCGTGGACGCCCACAGGACCTCGCAGTTGGGCTTAGCGGCGGCCTTCTTGACCGACTCCGTCACAAACGGAATGGGGTCGACGCCGGTGTCGGCGATACGGCCGGCAAAGAGCGAGATGATGGACGGCGTCTCGGCGTCAACGGCCTCGACCATCTCGTCGACCTGCTCGGGCGTAAAGATAGTGGTGACGTTGACCTTGATGCCATCGGCCGAAAGCTTGCGGACCAGCTCGGCGGTGGACTCGCCCTTGGTGGTCACGCACGGAATCTTGACGTAGACGTTGTCGGCCCAGGTAGCGATCTCGCGGGCCTCGACCTCCATGGTCTCGACGTCATCGGCAAAGACCTCAAACGAGACGGACACATCGGTGATGTGAGCCAGAACCTCCTTGGCAAACGCGCGGTAATCCGTCACGCCACCCTTCTTCATAAGGGACGGGTTGGTCGTGAAACCCTGAACGTTGCCGTTCTCGTACATGTCGAGCATGCCCTCGAGGTTTGCACCGTCAGCGAACACCTTGATTGCCATCTGCCTGATTCCTTTCGTTAGCATACGGCCGATAAACTGCTAAACACTTTACCTATGTTTATCAAGGCGTGAACTGCGGGTTTTTATCTTCTCGGCGAACGGTATAAACACCTCAGTGTTTGGATTGATAAATCGATTGAGCATGCAAAAGCAAAGAGTCGCAGTTTGAGCAAACGTCAGAACGCGGGATTCATTAGATGAGGCCGAAATGCTGCATCGCTGTGACGGTGCCGTCGTGTGCGACATCGTCGGTCACGTAGCCGGCGACCGCCTTGACCTCGGGCATGGCGTTGCCCATGGCGACAGCCGTCTCGACCGCAGCGAGCATGCCCAGGTCGTTACCCGAATCGCCGAAGCCAAAGGTGCGCGCGTTGCCGGTGCGACCCAGGTATTCCAGCGCTCGCGCCACGCCCACGCCCTTGTCGATGCCCTTGGGGCTCAGCTCGCGATTCTGACCACCGGTGTTGCACAGCTCAAACTCGCGATCGATAAAGCCATCATCGTTGGCTACGCGAGCCAGGTCGCTCGCGACGATGCCTACCTTGCCCACGCGCAGACGGCCGTCGACGCGCATTTCCTCGGTGCTGTGCACCACAGAAGTGCCGATCAGAGACGACTGCTCAACGCCCGCGGGTTCCAGGGCAAAAGTAGCCACGTTGGTCTCGAAAAAGGCTTCAATCCCTGCCGCGACCATACGGCGAGCGAGCTCCGCAACAATGTCTTCGTCAAAGCAGTCCTCATGCACCACGCGGCCCTCGACCTCGAGCGTGGCGCCTGCCATGGCAACGATGCCCGCGGGGTCGAGCGCACGCAAGCTGTCCGCGATGAGCCACAGGGGACGACCCGTGCAGATAAATGCCTTGTGCCCTGCATCGCGCAGTGCACGGAACGCCTCAACCACCGTCTGCGAGGGACGAACCGCCGAAAAGTCCTTATCGGTCATGTTGTCGGGATCGAACGACGTCAGCGTGCCGTCCACGTCAAAAAAGAGCACGGCGGAATCGGGGCACGCATCAATCATATGGGTTCCTTTCGAGGATAAGGGCAAACGAAGCATCCATCATATAATGGAGCGACGCAACCAGAGAGGTCACCCATGGAATTTTACGCAAGCTGCCCCGAGGGCTTTGAGTCCGCACTCGCCGATGAGCTTAAACGCCTCGGACTTTCGCATGTCCGCCGCCTGAAAGGCCGCGCTACATTTGAGGGCGAGCTCGAAGAAGGCTACCGCGCCTGTCTGTGGTCGCGCCTGGCGAGCCGCGTGTTCGTGGTACTCGGGCGCTTTGAGGCGCAGGATGCCGACGAGCTGTACGATAGCGTTTACGACATCGCCTGGGAGAACATCGTCCGCCCCGGCGCCAGCATCGCCATCACAGCCCGCGGCGTGACCGAGCAGCTGCGCAACACGCGCTTCTCGGCCCTGCGCGCCAAGGACGCGCTGTGCGACCGTCTGGCCGAGACCACGGGCCGTCGCGCCGATGTCGATGCCGCCGACCCCGACGTTCACCTGCTGCTTTCGCTGCGCCAGCGTCGCGCGAGCATCAGCCTGGACCTTTCGGGCGACCCGCTGTTCAAACGCCTGCCGCCCGCAGCGACCCGCGCCGGCGAGGGTGCGCACGTGCTGCGCCCCGACTACGCCGCCCTGGTGCTGGCGCAGGTCGGCTGGACCGCGCTGTGCGAGCGCGAGCTGACGGCCGATGATTACGAAAACGAAGCCCTGCCCACGCTGGTCGACGCCTCGTGCGCCGGCGGCGGCCTGCTGCTGGTGGCCGTGAATATTCTGACCGACCGCGCCCCGGGCGCCGCACGCGAGCACTGGGGCTTTGAGGGCTGGCAGTTGCACGACGCCGCTCTGTGGGAGCAGTTGCTTGCCGAGGCACGCGAGCGCGAGGCGGCAGCACGCGAGCGCCAGGCACGCATCGTGGCCGTAGACATCGACCCCGCCGCCCGCAAGACCGCTGAGCGCATGGTCAAGTGTGCCGGCTACAAGCGCTTTGTCGATTTTTGCGCTGCCAAATCTGCCACCGTACTGGACCACGCGGGCGCCGTCGCCGGTGCTGCCGTGGTCGCGGATACGACCGAGACGCCGCTGTCGCTTATGCACGACGCCATGACGCTGGTCGGTGAGCTGCGCCGCGCGCCCGAGCTTACCGCGGCGCCGGTCGCCGCGCTCACCCGCGACGGATTGCTGGCCCGCGCGCTCCACGCCGAGCCCGAGCGCTCGATCGCCGTCATGCCCAATAACGAGGAGGCGACCGTCGAAGTCTGGCCTTCGCTCGACCAAGCTGCCGCGGCGTTTGAAGCTTCGACCAGTGCGGATGCCGAGGAGCAGACCGCAGATGCCCAAGGCGAAGCCGCCGACACCCTCATGCCCGAACCTACCGCCACGCTCGACCTGGGCGACGGCAAGCCGCTGCCCGTGCTCATCCCGGAGTCCGAGCAGTTCGCCAACCGCCTGCGCAAGAACGCCCGTCTGCGTCGAAAGTGGGCAAAGCGCGAGGGCGTGAGCTGCTACCGCGTCTACGATGCCGACCTGCCCGACTACTCCGCTGCCATCGACCTGTACGAGGGTTGCCCGCAGACGCCGGGCCGCTGGCTCGTCATCGCCGAATACGCCGCGCCCAAGACCATCGACCCCGCACTGGCCCAGGCCCGTATGCTCGACATCTTGGCCATCGCGCCGCGCATCCTGGATGTTCCGGCCGAGCATGTGCACGCCAAGGCCCGCATGCGTTCGCGCGGCGGCTCGCAGTACGGCAAGCAGGGCGCCGGCAAGGGCGCATCGGGCGAGCGTGCCAATATCGCACGCCGTCGTCTGCCGCTCATCGAAGAGGGCGGCCTCACCTTTGCCGTCAACTTTGACGACTATCTGGATGTGGGCATCTTCCTGGATCACCGCGTCACCCGCAACCTAGTGCGCGAGCACGCCAAACAGGCGCGCCGCTTCCTCAACCTGTTCGCCTACACCGGCACTGCCACCTGCTACGCGGCCGATGGCGGCGTCGAGGAGACCGTGACGGTCGACCTCTCCAACACCTATCTGGACTGGGCCGAGCGCAACATGCGCCAGAACGGCTTTGTGGGGCCGCAGCATCATTTTGTGCGCGACGACGTGCTTGCCTGGATTCGCGACCAGCGCCAGACGCGCAACCGCTGGGACCTGATCTTTGTCGACCCGCCCACGTTCTCGAACTCGTCAAAGATGGGCCGCCGTACCTGGGATGTCCAGCGCGACCATGTTGAGCTTTTGGCCGGCGTATCTCGCCTGCTCGCGCAGGGCGGCCATGCCATCTTCAGCTGCAACCTGCGCGGCTTCCGCCCCGAAACGCGCAAGCTCGCGCGCGCGGGCGTCGTGCTGGAGGACATTACGGCGCAGACCATTCCCGAGGACTTCGCACGTAACCAGAAGGTGCACCACTGCTATATCGTGCGCCGCCTGCCCATTGAGGACGCCATGGCCGAGGTCGGCTTTAGCGCCGAGGAGATTGCCGAGCGAACCGAGGAGCTGCGCAACCCCGAGGCCCGTAAGCCTCGCGCGGCAGTGCCCGCGCACGCGCAGGCCGGCAACGGCAAGCCTAAAAAGAAGAAGTTCTACGCCAGCAAGCCCAAAGGCAAATAACAAAGTTGCGGTGGAATACGGACTGTTTTGCCTGGAATTAGGCAAATATAGACCGTATTTCACCGCAACTCATAGTGGGATGGTGGCCGGCGATCTAGCCTTGGGTGACCAATCGGTAACCGATACCCACATGCGTTTGAATATAGCGCGGATGCGCGGGATCGGACTCGATCTTCTTGCGCAGCGTGCCCATAAAGACACGCAGGCTCGCCAGGTCGCTCTTAGTTGCCGTGCCCCAAATCTCGTGCAGGATAAACTGGTGCGTCAGCACTTTGTCGGCGTTGTGTGCCAGCAGGCACAGGAGCTTATACTCGATCGGCGTCAGATGCAGTTCCTCGCCATCCATCGTGGCGATGCCGGCATCAAAATCGATATGCAGCTCACCGGTATCGAACGAGCCCTCGGAGGCAACACCGCCCGTTTGCGCATACGAAAGGCGCCTGAGCGTCGTGCAAATACGCGCGAGCAGCTCCTCGACCGAAAACGGCTTGGTCAGATAGTCGTCAGCACCGGCATCGAGCGCGCGGATTTTGTCCGCATCCTCGCTGCGCGCCGAGACCACGATAATCGGCATGCCCGACCATGCGCGCACCGACTCCACCACCTTGACGCCGTCCATATCGGGCAGGCCCAGATCGAGCAGCACAATGCTCGGCGTCTGCGACGAGGCGGCGGCGATGGCGGCATGGGCGGTCTCCACGGCCATATGGCGCAAGCCGTGCGCCTCGAGCGCAGCAACAATAAGATTGCGAACGGCAGGGTCGTCCTCAACGACCAAGATGAGCGGTTTTACGGCAGAGTTCGGCACGGCGCTACTCCTTATCAAACGAAACGTCGGCGGCAGGAAGCTCAATCGTAAAGACCGAGCCGTGCGGGTCCGCCGCGGCAACCTCTATGCTACCGCCATGCGCCAGCGCAATGGAGCGGCAGAGCGAAAGTCCCAGGCCCACGCTACGGTGGCTGTCGGCCAAACCGTGGTTGGCGGTGTAGAACGACTCAAAGATTCGCTCGCGGTCCTCGGGCGCAATGCCCGGGCCGTCATCGGCCACCGAGCACGCCACGCGTCCATCGTCGACGCCAATCGAAATCACGATATGCGAGCCTGCGGGCGTATAGGTGATGGCATTGTTCACCAGATTGACCACCAGCTGCACCATCAGGCGCGCATCGACGTTAACGAGCGCCGGCTCGTCGCACGGCACCACCTTAAGGTCGTGCTCGCGCACGGCCGGACTTACGTGGCGCAGCGCCTCCTCGACGATATCGTCCATAAGCTCGAGCGTAGTCGACAGATGCATGCCGCCACCCTCGAGTTTGGTGATGGCGAGCAGATTCTCGACGGTGGCGTTAAGCCACAGCGCATCCGAGCGAATGGATAGAAGCAGGCCGCGGCGCGTCTGGGCATCGAGCACCGCGGTGCCGGTCGAGCCCTGATCGAGCAGCACGTCGGCATTTCCCGAAATACTGGTAAGCGGCGTGCGCAGATCGTGCGAGATGGAGCGCAGCAGGTTGGCGCGCAGCTGTTCGTTTTTGGCGAGCACCGCCGCTTCTTCGCGGGCCTCCATGGCGCGGGCGCGATCGAGCGCCAGCTCGCCTTCGCTCACGATGGCATCGGCAAGTGTCCGTTCCTCATGTGTCAGCACGTCGGGCTCGGCAACGATAGCCAGCACGCCCACCACCGAGGCGGGGTCGCCCGAGCGCACGAAGCCGTCGCCCGTGCGAACCGTCAGGTAGATGCCATAGAACGCCGATCCGCCAAACGTGGCGTCAAGCGGCGTTCCCACATAGGCGGACGCCGAGAGCCGCGGCGGCATCTGCGGCGCCAGCTCGTGCACCGGGGCGGCATCGCCCACGGCCGTGTACGTCGCACGCGGCAGCAGGTCATCGCCCTCGGCGTCGGCGCTGTACCACACAACCGGACAGCCCGAAAGACGCGCCAGCTGCGTGGCCATGGCATGGACAATCTGATGCTGATCGGCGCACCGCTGCAGCATGCGGTTGGTCTCGAGCACCATATGCGTGCGGCGGTCGCTGGCGGCAGCCTGTGCCAAGGCGCGGCGCAGGGCCAACGCAATCGAGCTCGACACAAGCGAAACCACGAACATGATGAAGAACATGCCGGGATAGCCGCGGTCGATAAGCGACAGCGAGTAGCGCGGGTCGACAAACAAAAAGTTGTAGAGCGCCACGGCGGCAGCCGAGCTCAGCAAGCAATACAGGCGACTCCAGGTAAAGAATGCGCACAGCTGAACGGCGAACACATAGACGATCATGATGCTCGGCGCGAGACCCGGATGGTCGAGCAGCGCGCCCACAATCGTCGCCGCGACCAGCAGCCCCACCGATACGCAGGCGTCATACAGAGGAGTGCGGCGCGTCAGCGTTGTGCGCCGCCACCAAAAACTATCGGCAATATCGCCGTCCGTACGGACGTCCATCAGCGTCCCGCCCCTCTCTCAAAAACAAAAACCACCACAAAGGGGACAGGCACCCTTGTGGTGGTTTCCCCTTGTGGTGGTTCCAAGTGTAAAGCCTTTGCAACCTGCGGTCGTTAGACAAACAGCACGTGCGCGAGCAGTGCGCACACGCACGCCGCGACAAGCACCGTCACCACGATCGAAATCACGCGGTCGGCCATGTCCATGTTGGCCCGATTCGTAAAGAACCGATCTTCGGCGGCATCGGCGCGTACCTCACGCACCAGCTCGGTCGCAAGATCGCAACCGTCAAGCACCTTTGCATCCATGGTTTCCTCCCAGGACTCAATCCCCGTCAATACAAACCCGCCCGTTCGCAGACAAACCTCGAGCGTCGACTACGGCCGCTCATTGGGGGCCAGGCGCTGCATCTTGTTCACGGCCTTGAACTTGGTGAACAGCGGCACGTACTCAAAGCTCACGTTGGAGTTCTCCAGGCCGTACCAACGCGCAGGCGTGCCGGCGGCGCGACGGATGATGTACTTGAGCGTGATGGCCGTACGCTCGCTGGGCTCCACATCGCTTTCGGGCGCCAGAAGCTTACGGATCAGGACGAACTTGAACGTGCCGATGTTACCCGGATCCTTGTAGACCGAGTAGTCATGCGTCTGCGGCGGCAACTCGCCGGTGGCAGCCAGGTCCTGAACAACCTGACGCAGGTAGGCATTGACGCGCTGGTTGATCTTGTAGCCCAGGTACAGATGCACGCGGAACACGTAGTCGGTGCCGAACGTCTCGACCGAATAGGCAAAGGTGTGCGGTTCGTCCATGGTCTCGACATTCACAAACCACCAGGCGCGGGCGCGCTTGGGATGCTTGTCCAAGATCGAATAGACGATATCGCGGTCGATGTAGTCGGTATGGGTGTCCTTGGTCAGGTACACGACGTTGTCGCTCATGCGCTCGTAACGGTCGTCGTCGCGCAGGCGCTTGAGCTGCGGCAGGTAGCTGCGCAGCGGCAGCAGCGTAAACTGGCGCTGCTCGACCGCCGTGCCGTTGTACCAGCACACCATAATGCCCATGATGAGCATGGCCATCAGAATGGTGAAATAGCCACCGTGGAAGAACTTGGTAAGCGAGCTCACAAAGAAGAAGCCCTCGAGCATGAGGAAGAACGCAACGAAGACATACGGGGCGACCTTAAGGCCGCGATCAACATGCAAGTAGAAGAAGAGCAGCAGCGTCGTGCACATCATGGTCAGGGTAATCGCCAAGCCGTAGGCGGCCTCCATGTGCGCCGAGCTCTGGAACAGCAGCACCACGATGACGCAGCCCACAAGCATGACGTTGTTGACCATGGGAATATAGAGCTGGCCCTTGGTCTCGGCAGGATAGAAGACCTGCATGTGCGGCATGAGGTCCAGGCGACTGGCCTCGGACACCAACGAGAATGCGCCGGTGATGAGCGCCTGCGAGGCAATGATGGCCGCGACGGTGGAAAGGCCGACGGCAAAGGGACGCAGGCCCGGGGCGAGCATCTGGTAGAACGGGTTGAGGTCGGCAATGCCCATGAGCTCGGGGTTGGCAGCGTTGTTCATAAGCCAAGCACCCTGGCCCATGTAGGACAGCAGCAGGCAGCACTTAACGAACGGCCAGGTGGCGTAGATGTTGCCGCGGCCGACGTGGCCCATGTCGGAGTAGAGCGCCTCGGCACCGGTGGTGGCAAGGAAGCAGCTGCCCAGAATCATGATGCCCGCGTGGTTGTTGGGGCTCAGCAAAAAGGCGATGCCACGCACCGGGTTGAGGCACAGCAGCACGGCGGGGTGCTGGAAGACAAAGAACAGACCCGTGCCGCCCAGGAACAGGAACCACAGCGTCATGATGGGGCCAAAGGCACGGCCGATCTTGGCCGTGCCGATGCGCTGCACCAAGAAGAGCACAATGATGATGGCAAGCGTGATGGCGACAACGCGGGCCTGATCGTCACCAAGCACGGCGTGGACCGCCGGAATGGTGCGCAGACCCTCGATAGCCGTAGTCACGGTAACGGCAGGCGTGAGGATACCATCGGCGAGCAGCGCGGCGCCGCCCAGCATGGCGGGGATGATGAGCCACTTGCCACAACGCTTGACCAGGCTGTACAGGGCAAAGATGCCGCCCTCGCCGTGGTTGTCGGCACGCAGCGAGATCAGCACGTACTTGACGGTCGTCAGCAGCGTGACCGTCCACACGACAAGGGAGAGCGCGCCGAGCACGAACTCCTCCGTCACGCTTCCGATGCCGCCGTTGCCGGCAACGAGCGCCTTGGTTACATACATAGGACTGGTGCCGATATCGCCGTACACCACGCCCAGCGTGACGAGCATCGCCGAGATGCTCACAGGAATCGCAGCGTGCGAGGCTGCCTCCTTGGCCTTCTGTTCCATAAGCCGGTTTCCTCCCAACTTTAATGTTCGAAGGAATTATAGGTAATCGGCCCATGTTTGAATGGCACTGTTTTCCCAGCTAGATAAACATTTATACGGCCTTTAGGCCACCGCCGCGATATGGAATGTGACAAAGGGACTGTCCCCTTGTCACATTCGTCATTTTCCAAGCCAGTTTTTGAACCACCATTCCATGGATCGGCTCATCTCGGCCATAAAGGGACTCGTGTGCTTGCGGGTGTAGATATCCACCACGCGCTCGCCCACCTCGCGGGCATGAGGACGAAACATCGCGTCCATCTCGGCCACCTGCGCGTCCATGGTCGCGGCGTCGGCGCGGCGGTAGCGCTCCTCGTGCACCAGGTTCACCACGGGATGCGCGATCGCCGGACGCTCCTTCCGGGGCGTGCCGATGATGAGCATCGACAGCGGCATGGTATAGGGCGGCAGATCGAGCAGCTCGGCAACTTCCTCGGCATTCTCGACGATATCACCGATGTAGCAGCTCCCCAGGCCCAGGGCCTCGGCGGCAACCACGGCGTTTTGCGCGGCGATCACGGCGTCCTGGGCCGCGATGGCAAAGTCGCCCAAACCCGGCGCGCGGCGGGGCGCCTTGCCCGTGCGCTCGACAAACTCGGGCTCAAAGCAGCCCACGTGCTCAAACAGATCGATCCACTTGGCATAATCGACCACAAATATCAGTGCCCAGGGCGCCTTGGCAATCATGGGCTGGTGGTCGCACAGGTCGGCCAGGCGGTCGAGCGTAGCCTGCTCGCGGATGCTCACGATGGAATACATCATCATGGCGCCCGCCGACGGCGCACGGCTCGCCGCATGCAGAATCGCCGCCCGCTGCTCGTCGGTCACCGCCACGGGGCGGTCGTCGTCATCACGCGCGAAGGCACGCGTGGACGAGCGGTGCTCCAAGATGTCCAGCACCGCGTTACCCGTGGTCTCGACCGGATAACCGCCGGCGTCCACGACCGCAGCTCCGTCGCAGTACTCGGCACCCGTCATACAAACCTGCTCGCCCATAGCTCTATCCTCGCCAATTCTTTAAGAAGCCTTTACGTTTCCGTGTAATTCCCGTCCATTATCGCGCAGGTCGCCACTACATTGCGCCACACCGCCGCGCATGCGCGTTAATATGGCTGGTTGTTGTGCGCAGCCCGCAAATGCAGCGCATATTTAGGTAACAATCGGGTAAACCCCCGCTTTCGTAGGTTTTAAGTTTGTGAGGAGTCTCAGCATGTTCGCTGCCGCCATCTCGCTCGTCGGTCTTGCGGCGACCGTCTACCTTGTTTTGCGCGAAGCCAAGGCCATTCGCGCTCAGTCGGGCACCGTTGCCAAGGGCGCCTTCGCCTGGAGCGTCGCCTTCGGCCTGTTCCAGCTCTTTTTGACCGTCTGGGGCGCTATTGGCCTCGTCGCGCAAAACGAGCCGCTCGCCTTTGTGATGCTCATCCTGACCAACGCCATCCTCACCGGCTGCGCTTGGGCCAGCATCGCCCGCGACCGCATCGCCCCGCGCGTCTTTGCGTTCGCCGGGCCCGACGCCCCCGCCCCCACCGGCAAGCTCGCCCACCTGCGCGGAGCCTTTGTGGGTAAACCGCTCGTCGCCGCCGTCCTGTGCCTGCTGCTCGCCGGCGTCTTTGCGCTGCTGGGCATGGAGGTCTCGTCCAACCACGACTTTACCTGGGTCTACCCCCTGTGCATCCTGCTCGAGTGGGCCATCATCACCACGCTCATGGTCGGCCTGTTCTTCCTGTTCCAGCGCCACGGCGCAGCCCCCGCGGTCTTGGCCTTTGCCCTCTTTGTCCTGGGCATTGCCGAGTTCTTCGTCATCACGTTTAAATCCATGCCCATCCAGCCGGGCGACCTTTCGGCCATCTCCACCGCCGCCGCGGTCGCCGGCACCGGCTACACCTTCTCGATCTCACTGTTCTGCGTGCTGTCCATGGGCTTTACCGCCATCGCCATGCTGCTATGCGAGTACGCCGGCCTGGTGGCACCGCACCGTCAGAAGGGCGCCGCCAACGCCAAGCGTATGCTGCTCACCAACCTGCTCGTGGCGGTGCTGTGCCTGGGCGGCGTGACCGCACACGTCACGCTCATCGACTACTACAACACCCTCGGCATCACCGTCTACACCTGGCGCCCGCTCGAGAGCTACTGGCGCGAGGGCTACCTGCCCGCTTTCATTAGCGCAGCGCAGTCCATCAAGCCGCCCAAACCCGCCGACTACTCCGTCGACGATGCCAAGGCCACGCTCAAAAAGTACGCCAAGGCCTACGACAAGTCCGACGCGGCCAAGAGCGACGAGCGCGCCGCCGCAAAGGAGCAGTTCGACAGCGAGAAGCCCACGGTCATCGCCATCATGAACGAGACCTTCTCGGACCTGTCGATCTATCAGAACATGCGCGCCGGCTACGAGGGCCCGCAGTACTTTAAGAACCTGTCCAACTGCCTCAGCCGCGGCAAGCTCTACGTGAGCGCCTACGGCGGCGGCACCGCCAATACCGAGTTTGAGTTTATGACCGGCAACTCCATGGCCAACCTGGGCTCGGGCGTGTACCCCTACACCATCTACAACATGGAAACGACCGGGAACCTGGCAGAGCAGTTCAAGTCGCTCGGCTATTCCACCACGGCCATGCACCCCAACCACGCCACCAACTGGAACCGCGAGAACGTCTACAAGGATTTTGGCTTTGACCGGTTCCTGTCCATCAACGATTTCCAGGGTGCCGATACCCTGCGCGGCATGGTGACCGACCAGGCGACCTACGACAAGATTCTTGAGCTGCTCGACCAGAACGCCGATCCGCAGTTTATCTTCGACGTGACCATGCAGAACCACTCGGGCTACGACACGGGCCTGCTGCCGGTCGACAAGCAGATGCACCTGAATATCGACACGACCGATCTGGACGCCAAGACCGTCGAGGACGGCACGCTCTCCGATGTCGACGAGTATGTCTCGTGCATCGAGCAGTCCGACCAGGCGCTGCGTTACTTCCTCAACGCCCTGAACAAACTCGATCGCAAGGTGGTCGTGGTGTTCTGGGGCGACCATCAGCCGTTCTTCCCGTCCAAGTTCAACGACAAGTGGTTTACCGGCGAGGACGACGCCACCCACCAGGAGCGCTTGTGGCAGACCGACTACATCATTTGGGCTAACTACGACGTTGCCGGTTGCAACCAGACGAGTGAGGTCGACGACCTGTCCACCAACTATCTGTCCACCCAGCTGATGCAGCTGATCGGCGCCCCGCTGACCGACTACCAGAAGGCGCACATGACGCTGCGCGAGTCGCTGCCCGCCATTAACTCGGTCGGCTACGAGGACGCCAGCCTGCGTTGGGCGCTCTCCTCCAACGTCACTGGCGACGACGCCGAGGCCGCAGCCGCCACCAAGGCGCGCGAGGATTACGCCAAGATGCAGTACTACGAGATGTTCCGCGACGGCAAGAACGTCTACACCGAGCACTTCCAGACCGAAGCCAACGAGACCGACCCCAACCTGGCACCGGGTACGACCAAAATCAAGTAGCGACTAGCTACGAGTTCACAACTGAAACGTCTGTCCAGGCGGAGGCATATAAGGTTCCCTGCTCGGACAGTCCTGCGCAAGACGAAGGCCACATTAAGTGGCCTTCTTTGCGTGCGGAACTCGCGATGAACCTTATATGCCTCCGCCTGGACAGACGCCCTGATGTTGGGGCGTGGCTTGTCATAGGGGTATCCGCAACATATATAAGTTGAAGGCCACGTCATGTGGCCTTTTTTGCATCCGGAAAGCGTGTCCCGGAATTCTTGTCTGGAATGGGATGCAGTTTCCGCTTGGGACCTGATTGGGAAAGTGTGTCCCACTATTCAGCTGGATTCCGGGATGTATTTTCCGGTTGAGGCTCGTTGGGAAAGTGCGTCCCACTTTGGGGGCTGATTCTGGGACGTGGTTTCCGGTTGGCTCTCATTGGGAAAGTTCATCCCATTTCTCGGCCTAATTATGGGACGCAGTTTCCCGTTGAGGACCCTTTGGGAAAGTGCGTCCCGGTCTGGGCGCTCAAACTGGGATGGATTTTCCGGATGAGGGCTTGACGGAAAATGTGTCCCGTTCCGGGCGCTAATTGTGGGATGCAGTTTCCGCTTGCGGAGTCTCCACTCAACAGAAAACCCGGGTGGCCTGTTTTTGGCTACCCGGGTTTTTGGGTTGTCGATATGTTCAACTGGCTACTAGTGGGTCTTGCGGCGCTTGATCAGCATGATGAGGGCTATCACTACGAGCGTTGCTCCCGCTGCTGCTGCGGTGGCGACTAGGGCGAATGTTTGGTCGCCGGTGTTTGCGAGGTTCTTCGCTGTGGTCGTAGTCTCGACCTTGGTGTCGGTCTTAGCTCCGTTGTCGGACTTGGGCTTGTCCGGGTTCGTCGGGGTCTCAGGAGTCTCGGGGTCCTTTGAGCCTTCGGAATCGGTTGGGCCGGCGGTGTTTACCAGCGTATGGTCCAGGAACTTCTTGGCGCCCGCACTTGCCTGTGAGAACAGGCGGCGCGTGCGGATCGGGGTGGCGTTCACCGTTGTGGGTGCCGTCTCC
>ENA-OPSC01000301-OPSC01000301.1-human-gut-metagenome-genome-assembly--contig:-NODE-301-length-27378-cov-3.132233_pt1 | contig 27378 bp, 20 predicted proteins | sample MGYA00241800_ERZ501891 | MGnify/ENA primary metagenome ERZ501891 (study PRJEB25962, sample SAMEA2042407) | human gut metagenome | biome: human gut; feature: human-associated habitat; material: faeces...
AATTTTATTTGGCGGATACGCCACACCGACGAAATGCGTAGCATTTTGGAGGTTGCTCTGAACAGTTATGTCAAAAGAAAGGATATAATAAAAATTCTATGATAACTAAAATTGACCGCGAACTCGCAGAACAAATCGTAAATACAATCAAAGATGTCTGTGATCATGACATCAACTTTATTGCTCCATCCGGTATCATTCTCGCCAGCACAGACTCATCCCGTGTCGGAACCTTTCACGAGATTGGACAACAGGTCGCTGCTTCCGGTTCTGTACTGGAAGTAACAGAAGACAACAATTTTTCCGGCACAAAACAGGGAATCAATCTTCCGCTTTATCATAATGAACATCTGCTGGCCGTCATCGGAATCACCGGTATACCTGATAAAGTCCGCAGTTATGCCTATCTCGCAGAACGCATCACCAATCTTCTGATCCGGGAGCAGGAACTAAATCAGTACAGCCGCAGACAGGCCGATAAAAAACATTTTGTCATTCAGTCTTTGATCAGAAATGAAACCGACAATCAGGAATATCTCACCTCCTGTCTACATGAATTTAAGATTGATCTCAACACAAAGAAAAGAATTGTTCTTATTCGCACAAATAAACAAAATCCAATTACAAACCGCTCTATTTTAGAACAGAAAATTCAACAAATGTTTGCACAGGCACATGTCTGTCTTCACACATTTAATTATCCGGGAGATTTTATTGCTTTGATCGAAGAAACTGATTTTGAAAAACAGAATTATATTTTTAAACTCTTTGCAAAAGAACATTTCGATATTTTAGATATTGCAGTTGGAAAACCGACATCACTCTTCCAGCTCCATACCTCCTATCAATCTGCTGAAACCGCTTTGCACAGCCTTATAATTTCATCTGAACACTATGTTATTTTTGATGATTTGACACTTGAACTGATTCTTTCTACGATCACACCGGAAAATCAGAAAGAATTTTTAGCCAAGACAATCGCCCCGCTCAATGAACAAGAACTGCACCTGCTGGAAGTTTATTTTTCTGAAGAAATGTCCCTTGCCGCCACAAGTGAACGACTCTTTCTCCATAAAAATACATTGCAGTATAAATTGAATGCGATTCAAAAGAAATGTTCACTGAATCCGAGGAAATTTCAGGATGCGGTGCTGCTTTATCTGGCTGGGAAGATTAAATAACCGTACAACTTGATTTTAGCTGGGGTAAAAATATACCCCAGCACAATCTTGCGCTTTCATCTCGGTAATTGAATTGCCGAGGATTCCCGCTTATTGTCCTAAAATAATGGTTTTTGTTTTCGGATAGGAGAAATAGCATATATCAGGGACATTTTGAGTGGTTAAAGGAGATTCTATTTTTAGAGGATTCTCTCCATTGAAGTATTCTGCATTATATTCTTTTAGTGACAAAAAATTATTATCTGTTGGGTGTGCAGAGTATGTTTCGTTATAACTTGGAATTGATAGGTAATCTTGAGAGTCTGTTTCGTGTACATATGTTGTCATGGCAGATGATAAAAGTAATAAGAATGCGGAAAATAAACATATAACCTTTTTCATATAATTTCCCCTTTCAATAAAAAATTTGATTTGATTTTTTATAACTTCCAGTGGAATTACCTCTCTTTTAACAATAAAATATTGATTTGCACAATTAAAAACTGTTTATATATATAATAATAGTAGTATTTTCTGTAAATTGTCAATGGGATTTAATACATTGAATCTATCAAAAATAATATAGCAAGGGGAGAAAGAATCCCTCCATTAAATCTTTATTCCTCCTGTTTTACTTTCTGCCAACATGTGCTATAATCGTAAAAGTATAGTTGGATTAAATTTTTAAGGAGTATAAAATTATGAAAATCATTGTATTAGCAGGAGGCTTAAGCACAGAACGTGACGTATCACTTTCTTCTGCTGCCGGAATCTGTCGTACATTAGTTGAAAAAGGACATGATGCATTTCTTCTGGATGTATTCATGGGATTAGAGAATGCACCGGAGAACCTGGAGGATGTCTTTACTCTTCCGGATCACGGACTTGAGATTGTGAAGAATATCAGCACAGAGGAACCGGATCTTGAAGCTGTTAAGGCTTCCCGTCCGGATCAGTCTGATTGTTTCTTCGGACCGAATGTAATCGAACTTTGCCGTCTGGCTGACATTACTTTCCTCGGTCTTCACGGTGGAGAGGGTGAGAACGGAAAGCTGCAGGCATCTTTCGATCTGCTTGGTATTAAATATACAGGACCTGACTCTCTTGGATGTGCGGTTGCAATGCATAAAGGTGTTGCAAAGCAGATCTTCCTTGAGTCTGGCGTAGACACTCCGGGAGGTGGAACGATTTATAAGAACTCTGAAGATCAGTCTTACCAGTCACTTGGTCTGACACTTCCTGTTGTTGTTAAACCTTGCTCAGGTGGTTCCAGTATCGGAGTTTATATTGTAAATACAGATGAAGAATATGCAGAGGCTCTGAAGAAGTCCTTCCGCTACGAAGATGAACTTGTTGTTGAGCCATACATCAAAGGACGTGAGTTTGCATGCGGTATCATTGACGGAACAGCACTTCCTCCGATCGAGATCATCCCGAAGACAGGATTCTTTGATTATGCGAATAAATATCAGGACGGAGCTACTTCTGAAGTATGCCCGGCTGATATTCCGGAAGAAGTTACAGAGCGCATGAAGGAACTTACTGTAAAAGCGTTCAATGCACTGAAACTTAATGTTTACAGCCGTGCAGACTTCCTGCTTGACGCTAAGGGGAATCTGTTCTGCCTGGAGATGAATACCCTTCCTGGAATGACTTCCGCAAGTCTTCTCCCGAAGGAAGCTAAGGTTTATGGAATCGAATACGGCGATCTTTGCGAACTGATCATTAAGAAGTCCATGGAGGCAAGATATTAATGAAACATATGACATTATCTGAAATCGCAGATGCCTGCTGCGGAATTTATTGCGGTGATCCTGCATTCTTAGACTGTGAGGTCTCAAATGTTGCGATCGACAGCCGTAAAGTAGTAAAAGATACTCTTTTCGTTGCGATCAAAGGTGCCCGTGTTGACGGACACAGTTTTATCCCGCAGGTCATGGAAGCAGGTGCACTCTGTTCCCTCTCTGAGCAGGATCTTGGTGACGTTGATTATCCTTATATCCGCGTTTCATCCTGCACAGAAGCATTGAAAGACTTAGCTGAACACTATCGCCGTTCCCTCGATATCAAAGTTGTAGGTATCACTGGAAGTGTTGGAAAGACAAGCACAAAAGAAATGATCGCATCTGTACTTTCCGAGAAATATAATGTACTGAAAACAGAAGGAAACTTCAATAATGAGATTGGACTTCCTCTGACCGTATTCAATATCCGTGAGGAACATGAGGTTGCAGTTCTTGAGATGGGAATCAGCCACTTTGGAGATATGAAACCGTTGGCTAAGATTGCCCGTCCGGATGTATGTGTGATCACTAATATTGGCTATGCACATCTTGAGAATCTTGGAACAAGAGACGGCATCCTGAAGGAAAAGAGTTCCATGACAGACTACATGAACCCGGAAGGTTCTGTTATCTTCAACGGGGATGATGATAAGCTGAAAAGCTACACTTCCCGTGATGGAAGAACTCCGGTTTATTTCGGTCTTACAGCTTCCTGTCCGTTCCATGTGGAAAATATTGAACGTAAAGGATTAAAAGGAACATACGCTGAGTTTGTTACTCCAACATCCCGTTTCCATGCACATATTTCAATCCCGGGAGATCATATGATCTACAACGCCTTAGCCGGAGTTGCTGTCGGATATGCACTTGGCATGGATAATGAAGAGATTGCTCGCGGAATTGAAAAGCTCGTTCCAATTGCAGGACGTAACAACCTGATTGAAGCAAAACATTACACGATCATTGATGACTGCTACAATGCCAACCCGGCATCTATGAAGTCCTCTCTTGACGTACTTGCATATGCAGATACAAGAAAGGTCGCTATTCTTGGCGATATGGGTGAACTTGGTGCCGATGAGCTTGCGATGCACCGCGAAGTCGGAGCATATGCAGCATTTAAAAACACTGATGTTTTAGTCTGCATCGGAGCACTTTCCAAAGATATGGCAGAAGCTGCGAAAGAAACTGTTCTTGCGACAGAGAAGAACATGAAGGTTTTCCATTTTGACACAAAAGAAGACTTTTACCAGAACATGAGACAGATTCTCAAAGATAATGATACAATTCTGATCAAAGCTTCCCATTTCATGGAATTCCCTGAGATTGTGAAGAAACTGTCAGAAGAAGCATAAGCTGAAACCACACTGAAAATATACGTCAGTCTTTAAAAAAGAGTTGAAACTTCTGTCCGGACCATTCTACTGTCCCGGACAAGCAAGGTTCAACTCTTTTTTTTCTCACGCTTGTTCTATCTTCTATTCAGTTTTCTTACTCTATCCCGAGTGCTTTTCCTACCATCTGAAATTCTCCTTCATAGATGCAGTTTGGCAGTGTTCCATCTACAATGCCTTTCTTACATTTTTCAAAATCCATCCATATCACTTCTTCTACTTCCGATTTCTGCAAATCTAATTCATTAACATCCACCGGTTCTCTGTAAAGATATACGGTACTGCGCTCATTGTCACGGAATGGTTTTCCATGAAATTCTGCTTCAAACTGACCTCTGTGTGTTCCGATAAACTGAAGCTGATCTTCTCTCGCATGAATTCCAAGTTCCTCTTCCATCTCACGCAATGCACTTTCCATCAGTTCATCCCCGGCACTGACATGCCCTGCAGAAGAAATATCATACGCTCCCGGGTTCGAATCTTTACATTCACTTCGTTTCTGAAGGAGTACATCATAACCACTCTCCTGATTCGGACGTACGATCCAGGTGTGTACCGTTGCATGCAATGTGCCATCTCTATGTGCAACACCGCGTTCTTTCACCTGACCTGTTTTATTTCCATCTTCATCAATCACATCAAACAGTTCCATCGGCTTTCCGTTGAGTGCCACATACTCTAACACATCTGACTTATTGTACACAAGTTTTAAAGAGAAAAATTCCTCTTCTTCGTCCATCAGACGGAAGAAAATCTTGTCCCCTTCCCATAAATTCAGATCCTTTATCTTTTCTTTCTCCACCCATTCAAGAACGCCCTCATCGCATTCGATCGGATCACCGGTAAATCCATCTGCCGTATACAGTGACATATACTCCACCACATCTTCACCGTATACAAATGTCACGATTCCTCTGTATTTCCAGGAAGTCAACGTATAACCAGTCTCCTCTTTCACTTCACGCAAAAGGCATTCCTCCGGACTCTCTGCATATTCAAAATGTCCGCCGACGCCGATCCATTTATCTCTATTCACATCATTTTTCTTCACTACTCTGTGAAGCATCAGATATTTTCCGTCTTTTTCAATATAACATAATGTGCTTTGTCTGTTCATCGTACTTCTCTTTTCTTTCCACTTTCTTTATGTCTGATGCAGGTACACAATTGCTTCACCTGCAGTTTATGTTAAACTCAACAGTTATAGTATAACATATTTCTTCATGAATCGAACCTTATCTTGTAAACCGTGCGCAACTAAATTATAATGATGTTATCTATGGAAACGATGCGTTGCTGATTGCACGCATGTGAACCGCAGCAACGATTCAATGGGGGATATTATTTATGTGGTCAAGAAAAGAGCTCAAGAAAAAAGCGCGTATTTTAATAAAATCAAACTATTGGCGAAGTGTATCTGTCTGCTTTCTGATTGCAATGCTCACAGCTTCGTATCCGATTTCCCGCTCTTTATTTTTGAACTATTTTCCTGATAAGATTCAGACGAAAGCAGAACTTATTTTACCTGCTTTTATTTCTGCAGAAAGCCTCAGCAGTGCATTTCTCGATTTTATTCCTGATAATTTTGTAGCTGCATCCTTCTTACATACGATTCAGAATTCCCTGAAACGTCCTGACTTAATTGTCACTTCGTTTCTCACACTTGGAGTCATTTTTTCACTTTTATATAAGTTTTTTATCAGCAATCTTTTGATTGTCGGTGAGAAACGTTTTTTCGTTGAATCTTATAACTATGAAGATACGAATATTTCTAAAATATTCTTTTTATATAAGTTGCGTCACCTGGCAAATCCTTCCTGGGTGATGTTCTGCTACACGCTTTTTCAGAAACTTTGGGATTTAACAATTATCGGTGGAATTATTAAGCATTATGAATATAGCATGATTCCATATATCCTCGCAGAGAATCCAAAAATCAGTCAAAAGAATGCCTTTTTTCTCTCTAAACAGCTTACAAGGGGAAATAAATGGAAGCTCTTTTTGTTAGATTGTTCTTTCCTCGGCTGGGAGCTTTTATCTCTCTTTACACTTGGAATTCTGGACATCCTTTATGTCCGCCCGTACAAAATGAACTGTAAAGCATCCTTATATCTGTTTTTACGAAGAAACTATGTGCTTTCAAGAGCTCCTAAATATGAGCAGCTCAATGATTCTTATCTTGAGCATGTTCCTTCTGAAGATGAACTTCTGATTAGTAAAGCACTTTATGACGATTCTGAAGGTCCTTACACAAAGATCTCTTATTTTGCACCGCATCAGTATCCGGTATTTCTTTTTTCTGTGCAACCACCTATTGCCGCAGTAAAATCACCGGTCAATCCGGCGCAGAATTATGACTTTCTGTCCTATGTATTTTTATTCCATGCCTTTTCTATTTTCGGATGGCTTTTGGAAATCATTTCCGAACTGCTCAGTTGCGGCACACTGGAAAATGTAACTCTTCGTACGCTTCCATGGCTCCCATTGTACGGAATCTGTGGTCTGCTTATACTGTTGCTGTTAAAGAAATATATCAAAAAACCGGCTACTATGTTTATTATCAACTTTATTGTGTATACAGTTCTTGATTATCTCATCCAGCTGTTTCTTGATCTTGGCTTTGGAATTGAGCTTCCGAAATATCATTCTTATCTTGCTTTCATGAATGGAGAAGCATATCTTGGTGATGGGGCAGTATTTGCACTTCTCGGCTGTGCATTTTTCTATTACTTTGCTCCGCGCTGGAACAGTCTCTTCATGAAATTAAAGAAATGGATGAGAATTTCAATTTGTATTCTTTTGACAGCAATTTTTGTATTTGACCTTCTATCAGGCATAATCCAATATTGATTTTACTGCTAAATAATAGTAAAATCTTAATTATCAGTAAGGTTGGTTTTACTGTTGTGATTTTTTCTAATACAGTATGAACCTGTTCCCCCTGACAAACTATTACAGCTTAGAAGAAAGGGAAATATTATGAAAAAAAGAGTCGTTGTTGCACTGGGACACCGTGCACTTGGAACTACACTTCCAGAACAGAAAGTAGCCGTTAAAAGCACTGCCAAATGTATCGCTGATCTGATTGAAGCAGGCTATCAGGTTGCTATCACACACAGTAATGCTCCGCAGGTTGGTATGATCCACACTGCATTGAATGAATTTGCAAAGAACCATCCGGAATATACAGCATCCCCAATGTCTGTAAGTACAGCCATGAGCCAGGGATATATCGGATATGACCTTCAGAACGGAATCCGTGAAGAGCTTCTCAACCGCGGTATCTACCGTACAGTCAGCACAGTCCTCACTCAGGTGATCGTAGATCCTTACGATGATGCTTTCTATACACCAACAAAGGTTCTCGGCCGTTATATGAACGCTGAGGAAGCGAATGAAGAACGTAAGAAAGGCAACTTCGTAGTGGAAGAACCTGGTAAAGGTTTCCGCCGTGCTGTCTCTGCTCCGAATCCGGTCAAGATTGTTGAACTCGATGCAGTGAAAGCTCTTCTTGATGCAGATCAGATTGTTATCGCAGCAGGTGGCGGCGGTATTCCGGTACTTGAGCAGGATAATCATTTACGTGGCGCAAGTGCTGTTATCGAGAAAGACCTCGCAGCCGGAAAGCTTGCAGAAGGAATTAATGCTGATCTTCTCATCATTCTTACAAATGTTGAGAAAGTATGTATCAACCTTGGCAAACCGAATGAGGAACCACTGGATACAATTACTGTTGATCAGGCAAAAACTTACATGGAAGAGGGACATTTTGGAATTTACAACATGCTTCCAAAATTCCGTGCAGCAGTTGAATTCGTAGAAGGACACGAAGGCCGCAAAGCTTACATTACTTCCTTTGATAAAGTCTCTGATGCTCTGAATGGTAAGACCGGAACAGTAATCGAATAGATTGACAGATTAAACTTATTAGAAACATAACCTGGAACAGGCTGTGATTTCACATTTTAATTTTGTGAAATCACGGCCTGTTTTTTACTTTTCATCACAGATTTCTTTCATCCTGTTTTTTTGGGTGAATTGAAAAAGTAAAATCCACCTTGCAAAGGTAAATTCTACTTTGCAGAATTAAATTCCATGCAAATGGGAAAAATATGAATCTTGTATATGAAATCCTCGAAATCAGAGTTAAAATAAAAGGAAAAGCTGTGGTTTTGGGGATTTTTTTGCATGCCGAGCAGAAGTCGAATTTACGTGTGATTTTTTGGAAGGAGTAAATTCCACCTCTGGGGGATGTTCTGCGATGATGGCGGTATAGATTTCCTGCCCAGCTTTTTTAGATTTAGTTTATTTTAATAATTCAGGACTAAGGATGATTTCGTCAGCAGGAATTTTCTGCAGATGAAATGCATCTAAAATTTTTCTACCGTATTGAAATTCGAAAACTTCATAAGGACTTTTGTTTCCGAGCTTCTTCCGAGAGTAGGAGTTGATGTGGCTCATCATGAAATCAATCTGCTCCTGTGAGTATTGTCCAAGGTCAGTACCTTTTGGAATGATTCTTCGAATCAGTTCGTGGTTGTTTTCACAGCTTCCTTTCTGGTAAGGTGCGCTGGGATTACAATAGAACATCCTGGTTCGAGGGTTTCCCTGTGCATCCAGTTCGATAGCAGAAGGATTTGAAAATTCACTGCCGTTATCCGCTAAAAGAACAGGAAAAAGTTCAATGAAAATATCCATCCTCAATTCAAAATAGAGACGGTCAAAAATGTCAATGACAGATTGAGAGTCATTATGCTGGCGGAGAAAAGCAAGCTGTAGTTGTTGTTCCACGAAATGAATAGTGAGAAGAACCGCTCCGCCTTTTATACCTTCTACAGAATCAAGCTGTCTGACAGAAGCATCCGGATGTTCAGCCATGTATATTTCAAAACAATGAAAATCACGTCCGATACGGCAGGATTTATCCACTTTCAGTTTAGAAGAAACATTTTTCCTTGGACGCATGCGTATGGTACGTGGCATATCGATGTTTCTGGCAGTGAATAGCCCGTTGTTTGTGTAAGTATACAGTGTTCGTTCTGACTTCATAAGTTCGTCAGCATGATGTACCGCAATGTGATGAAGGGACTGCCCTTTTTTGAGGAGAGGAGATACCACATCATCGAGCTGCTTAAGTTCCGCTTCAGAAAGGGCAAACCCAGAACGGGATTCACTTCTGACCTGTTCATATTCCTTCTGAGCATAAGATGCCTTGTAAAGACGTTTTTCGAGAGAACACCTAGTACGCTGCTGACAGCCATTACAGACATAGGGAGGTTTGGAGAGCTTAGGGCAAATATATTTTTCGTAAGAGATGCAGGAGGAAGTACACCTGCCGCAAGTCCAGCACGGTTTGTTATTCGAGTAGGCGCAGTGCTGGCAAAACTTCTGCAGGGAACACTGATGCAGGAAAGCAACACGGCAGTCGTTGAAAGATCTGCCTAAAGCGCCGGTTTTCTCAAAGCAGATATGCGCTTTAATCTCTTTTGAAATCGTAGTGCAGTCTTTGCCGAGTTCTCGGGCAATAGACTTAAAACTATGGTGTTCGTTGAGCATGGTTTCAATGAGGATTCTTGCTTCCAGATTTAAATGTTTTTGTTTATTCATAATGGTCTCCTTACCGCTGGGAGGAATCACCATGTTTGTATAAAGAATTATAAGGGAAAAATAGGAAGAATTAAATTCCACCTTTAGAAGTGCAACGTTTTGCAGGATTAAATTCCATAGAGGGGTGGAATTTAACTTTGCAATTGAGTAAAGTATAAAAAAATCGGTAAAAATCATAAAAAGCAGTTGACGTTTTGAAAAAATATGTTATAATAATATCCAGTGCAATAAATATACCCGAACAGTCGTATGATGCACAATACAAGGCTGGAGGGGAGGTTAGGTGTGAGACTATGTCAAATGTAATCGTTAAAGAAAACGAAACGTTAGATAGTGCCTTACGCAGATTCAAAAGAAACTGTGCAAAGGCTGGCATTCAGCAGGAAATTCGTAAGAGAGAGCATTACGAAAAGCCAAGCGTAAGACGTAAAAAGAAATCTGAAGCTGCTAGAAAACGTAAATATAACTAATATGTGCAGATGAGCGGAGTACCGGAATGGTGCTTCGCTTTTTTATATGTCGGGAAAAATTTCATGATATAAAAAGGTGTTGATATCTTAAAGCTATGCAGGGAAATAAAATGCTGCAGACGGTCAAAACTTTTCCTGATAAAAATTAGAGGAATTATAGGAAGATGAATTTTGTCAGTATTGTTTATGCAATTTCAGTGGCTTAAAGTGATAAAACTTTAAAATGATGCAATAAATTGTTGACAATCTTTCATTTAGATTTTAAAATAAACGAGTAGACAAAGAAGTCTCAAGCGGACGCGGCAGACAACAGGTCTTCGCGTTATATTTATTTTAGGAGGTAGTTGAGAAATGTCATACGTTGATGAAGTGATTGAATTAGTCGTAAAGAAAAACCCGGCTGAGCCGGAATTCCATCAGGCAGTAAAAGAGGTACTGGAATCTCTTCGTGTTGTGATCGAGGCAAATGAAGAAAAATTCCGCAAAGAAGCTCTTCTTGAGAGACTTGTAGAGCCTGAAAGACAGATCAAATTCCGTGTTCCGTGGGTAGATGATAACGGACAGGTACAGGTTAATACAGGATACCGTGTACAGTTCAACAGTGCGATCGGACCATACAAAGGAGGTCTTCGTCTTCATCCATCCGTAAACCTTGGTATTATCAAATTCCTTGGTTTTGAGCAGATTTTCAAGAACTCTCTTACAGGACTTCCGATCGGCGGAGGTAAAGGTGGATCTGATTTCGATCCTAAGGGAAAATCTGACAGAGAAGTAATGGCATTCTGCCAGAGCTTTATGACAGAGCTCTGTAAATATATTGGTGCTGATACTGATGTTCCTGCAGGAGATATCGGTACAGGTGCAAGAGAGATCGGATATATGTTCGGTCAGTACAAGAGAATCCGTGGACTGTATGAAGGTGTTCTTACAGGAAAAGGTCTTACATACGGTGGATCTCTTGCACGTACAGAAGCAACAGGATATGGTCTTCTGTATCTGACAGAGGAACTTCTGAAACTTAATGGAATCGAGCTTGCAGGTAAGACGGTAGCAGTTTCAGGATCAGGAAATGTTGCAATTTACGCTACAGAAAAAGCACAGCAGCTTGGTGCAAAAGTTGTTACTGTAAGTGATTCTACAGGATGGGTATATGATCCAGAAGGAATCGACGTTGCAGCCCTCAAAGAGATCAAGGAAGTAAACCGTGCAAGACTGACAGAGTACAAGAAGTATCGTCCGAACTCAGAGTATCATGAGGGAAGAGGCGTATGGAATGTGAAGGTTGATATCGCTCTTCCATGTGCTACACAGAACGAGCTGCACCTTGAGGATGCACAGGCACTTGTTGCGAACGGATGCATCGCAGTTTGCGAGGGTGCTAACATGCCTACGACTCTGGAAGCTACAGAGTACCTGCAGAAAAATGGTGTGATTTTTGCACCTGGTAAAGCAGCTAACGCTGGTGGAGTTGCTACATCCGCACTTGAGATGTCACAGAACAGTGAGCGTCTGAGCTGGACATTTGAAGAAGTTGACAGCAAGCTGAAAAATATCATGGTTAATATTTGCCATAATATGTCTGATGCAGCTGAGAAATACGGCTTCAAGGGCAACTACGTTGTAGGTGCTAACATTGCCGGATTTGAAAAGGTTGTAGATGCAATGACAGCTCAGGGAATCGTTTAAGATTCAGAGAAAGTGATCAATTCGCCCGGGAAATGCAGGTTTCCCGGGTTTTTCTTTTTGTTAAAAGATATTAAAGCTTTATGAAAAAAGGATAAAGTTTATTGACAATTTAGAATAGAATCTTTATTATATCTAATAAATAAGAGGGAGTAACTGGCACTTTTTAATAAGTGTTTGCGATGTCGCCAGAACCGATGGAATTTAGCATCCGTATCGTGATTAAATAGTGAGACTTTTATTGCATATTGAGGTGCAATAAAAGTCTCATTTTTTATACAAGAGAATACAGAAGCAGGTATCGGTGGCAGGTTTGCTATCTTATAATTATGAGGTAAATGCAGGAGGAGCAAAAATGAGATCATATTATCAAATGTCAGGTGAAGAAGTGCTGCAGGAAGTAAATGGCTCTTTAGAACCGCTTACGAATGAACAGGTGAGAGAACATCAGGAACAGTATGGACCGAATGAATTGGTCGAGGGAAAGAAAAAGACGATCTTACAGATCTTTTTGGAACAATATAAGGACTTTCTGGTCATTATTCTGATCATTGCTGCGGTGGCATCAGGATTTATGGGAGATGTGGAGAGTGCCGCAGTTATCCTGATCGTGATTACGATGAATGCAATACTGGGGACAGTGCAGACGATCAAGGCAGAACAGTCACTGGCAAGTCTGAAGAAGCTTTCCGGGCCGGAGGCGAAGGTGCTAAGAGACGGGGCAGTTGTGCAGATCCCTTCCGCAGAAGTGACAGTAGGAGATATTGTGATGCTGGAAGCAGGAGATTATATTCCGGCAGACGGAAGGCTTTTAGAGTGTGCCAGCATGAAAGTGGATGAAAGTGCATTGACAGGAGAAAGCCTGGGAGTAGAAAAGACAACGACGATTATAAAAGAAGAAAATGTACCACTTGGAGACCGGGTGAATATGGTTTATTCGGGCAGTTTTGTCACTTATGGAAGAGGTTCATTTCTTGTAACTGAGATCGGAATGGAGACAGAGGTTGGAAAGATCGCAGGACTTCTGAAGAATACTTCAGAAAAGCGGACTCCATTGCAGGTGAACCTGGATCAGTTCGGACAAAAGCTTTCCATCCTGATTCTTGTATTCTGTGGTATTTTGTTCGGAATCAGTATCCTGCGGGGAGATAATATCGGAGATGCATTTTTATTTGCAGTAGCTCTTGCAGTTGCAGCAATTCCGGAGGCTCTGAGTTCGATTGTGACCATTGTGCTTTCCTTCGGTACGCAGAAGATGGCAAAGGAACATGCAATCATCAGAAAATTGCAGGCAGTGGAAGGCCTTGGAAGTGTATCGGTTATCTGTTCAGATAAGACGGGAACACTGACGCAGAATAAAATGACCGTGGAAGATTACTACGTGGATGAAAAGAGTATTCCTGCCGGTGCAGTAGATCTGACAGACAGTTCACAAAGCCGTCTGATGATCAGCAGTATTCTCTGCAACGATGCAACCAATGCGGATGGTATTGAGATTGGAGATCCGACTGAGACAGCACTTTTAAATCTTGCAAGTGGGCTGGGGATGGATCCGGAGGAGGTTCGGAAAAAGTATCCAAGAGAAAGTGAAAACCCGTTTGACAGCGACCGAAAACTGATGGCGACCAAGCATATGTTGAACGGAATCCCGACGATGATCGTAAAAGGAGCTGTGGATGTGCTGCTGGACAGGACAGATCTGATCCAGTTGGGAGATGAAGTGTATGAGATCACGAGGGAGGACCGTGCAAGGATTGAGGCACAAAACCGGAAGTATTCAGAAGAGGGACTTCGTGTACTTGCTTTTGCATATAAAGTTGTGTCAGATGAGATGGAACTGACGCTTCAGGACGAGGATCACCTGATATTCCTGGGACTGGTTGCCATGATGGATCCACCGAGGGAAGAGTCCGCTGCTGCGGTTGCCGAGTGCAAGAGGGCAGGAATCCGTCCAATCATGATCACGGGAGATCATAAAGTAACAGCAGCGGCGATTGCAAAAAGGATTGGGATTTTGAAAGAAGAATCTGAAGCATGTGAGGGATCTCAGATCGACCGGATGTCGGATGAGGAGCTGAAGGATTTTGTAGAAGGAATTTCTGTATATGCAAGAGTGTCGCCGGAACATAAGATCCGGATTGTGCGGGCATGGCAGGAAAAAGGAAATATCGTTTCCATGACGGGGGATGGTGTGAATGATGCACCGGCATTAAAGCAGGCAGATGTTGGTGTTGCAATGGGAATTACCGGAAGTGAAGTGTCCAAGGACGCTGCAGCGATGATCCTGACAGATGATAATTTTGCTACGATTGTGAAGGCGGTTGAAAATGGAAGAAATCTTTACAGGAATATCAAATTTGCCATTCAGTTTTTATTATCAGGAAATTTCGGGGCGATCCTGGCAGTACTGGTTGCGTCAATTTTTGCACTTCCTGTTCCGTTTGCACCGGTGCATTTACTTTTTATCAATCTGCTGACGGACAGTCTTCCGGCGATCGCACTGGGACTTGAGCCACATTCCAAAGCTGTGATGGAAGAGAAACCAAGACCGTTGAATGAGTCAATCCTTACGAAAGACTTTTTGCTGAGGATCGCAGTGGAGGGAGTATCTGTCTGTGCAACAACCATGACGGCATTTCTGATCGGATACAGGGATGGAAATGCACTGCTGGCGAGTACGATGGCATTTGCAACACTCTGTTCGGCAAGACTGTTCCATGGATTCAACTGTAAATCGAACAAACCGGTTGTATTTACAAAGAAGGTGGCAGATAATAAGTATCTGATCGGTGCATTTGCACTGGGAATCCTGCTGGTGACGGCAGTCGTTATGATCCCTGGACTGCATACGATTTTTAAAGTACAGACACTGAGCTTCACACAGCTCTTTACTGTGTATGGGCTTGCGGCATTGAATATACCAGTGATTCAGTTATTGAAAGCAATCTGGGTAAAAGCAGGGAAATAGAACTGGATCTTCAGATATAAAATGACAGAACGAAGGAGGAGTCAAATTGAAAAAAGTAGAGAAACCCAAAAAACCTCTGATATTTTATTACCTGATTGCTCTGGTGATACTGATACTGCTTAATACATTTCTTTTTCCCAATCTGATGAATCATCATAAAGTAAAAGATGTAGATTACGGTACATTTCTTACGATGGTTGATAAAAAAGAAGTGTCCAAAGTAGAATTAAATGGCGATACGATTTATTTTACGGATAAAGCGGCTGAGCCGAATTACTATGAGACAACGACGTTTGAAGACCCGGATCTTGTAAACCGGCTGGAAGAAGCCGGATGTGAATTTGGAAGAATTGCACAGGAAGAGATGAATCCGCTTGTCAGTTTCCTGCTTGTATGGGTTCTGCCAATCGTGATTTTCTGGGTATTGGGACAGTTCCTTGCAAAGCGTCTGATGAAAAAGATGGGGGGAGGTACTGCCGGAAATCCATTTATGCAGTTTGGAAAAAGCAATGCCAAAGTATATGTTGAGTCTACGACAGGAATTACATTTAACGATGTTGCAGGGGAAGATGAGGCAAAAGAACTGCTGACAGAAATCGTGGATTTTCTTCATAATCCAAAGAAATATCAGGAGATTGGAGCCATCTGCCCGAAAGGTGCACTTCTTGTCGGACCTCCCGGTACAGGTAAGACGCTGCTTGCAAAGGCGGTGGCAGGAGAAGCAAATGTTCCATTTTTCTCAATGTCAGGTTCTGAATTTGTTGAAATGTTCGTCGGTATGGGTGCTTCTAAGGTAAGAGATCTTTTCAAGCAGGCAAATGAAAAAGCTCCTTGTATCGTGTTCATTGATGAGATCGATACGATTGGTAAGAAAAGAGATAATGCCGGATATGGAGGAAATGATGAGCGTGAGCAGACGCTGAACCAGCTTTTGACGGAGATGGATGGATTTGATGCATCCAAGGGTGTTGTGATTCTTGCAGCAACGAACCGTCCCGACAGTCTTGATCCGGCACTTTTAAGACCGGGAAGATTTGACCGGCGGATTCCGGTGGAACTTCCTGACCTGAAAGGAAGAGAAGAAATCCTGAAAGTTCATGCGAAAAAGGTCAGACTGGGAGATGACATTGACTTTAACGCGATCGCAAGAGCAGCATCCGGGGCATCCGGAGCGGAGCTGGCGAATATGGTGAATGAAGCGGCATTGCGGGCGGTTCGTGAGAACCGGAAGTTTGTAACACAGGCGGATCTTGAAGAGAGTATTGAGACGGTTATTGCCGGATATCAGAAGAAGAATCAGGTACTTTCCGCAAAAGAAAAACTGATTGTATCTTATCATGAAATCGGACATGCACTGGTTGCCGCATTGCAGACCCATTCTGCACCGGTGACAAAGATTACGATCATTCCGAGAACTTCAGGAGCATTGGGATATACCATGCAGGTAGAAGCGGAAGAGCGGAATCTTATGAGCAAGGAAGAGCTGGTGAATAAGATTGCAACACTGACAGGTGGAAGATGTGCCGAGAAACTGATCTTTGATTCGATCACGACAGGTGCATCTAACGATATTGAACAGGCGACAAAACTGGCACGTGCCATGATCACAAGGTATGGGATGAGCGACCGTTTTGGCATGGTGGCACTGGAAACCCAGAATAATCCATATTTGGGCGGTGACAGTACCTTAAGCTGTTCTCCACAAACGGCTGCCACGATTGATGATATGGTCGTAGAGATAGTCAGGGAAGGGTATGACACAGCGATGGATCTGCTGGAGAAAAATAAGATGAAACTGCATGAACTTGCAAAATATCTTTATGAAAAAGAGACGATCACGGGAGAAGAGTTTATGCAGATCCTGAACCGTAAAGAGATTTCAGGAGAACAAATAAAAACAGAGTCTGAAGATTAGTTAAAGTTTTTCTAAACATAGTGGAAAATGCGGATGAATGTGGTAAAATAAAATCAGATGTGGTGTGCCTCGCGAGTTTCATCGCGGGGCATACTTACTTTATGCAGGGCAGCAATTTTTATTGCTGAAGCAGAAAGAATACAAAAGGAGAATTGATATGTCAGCGGCCAGAAGAAAAAGGAAGCCTGTTGAGGCAGAGGAAAAAAAGAAAAGAATGCCGACGACGCGATATACGCCGGACTACAGAAAGGGACTGACCAGTCAGCAGGTGCAGGAACATAAGCTTCATGGCTGGACGAATCAGGCGGTAGATTCAACATCCAAGACTACAAAGGAGATTGTACAGGAGAATGTCTTCACGTATTTCAACCTGATCTTTCTTGTACTGGCAGTTTTGCTCTGCCTGGTGGGGGCGTTCAGGGATCTGACATTTCTTCCGGTGATCATTGCCAATACGCTGATCGGAATTATTCAGGAAATCCGGGCGAAAAAGGTACTGGATGATCTTACCATGCTCAATGCTCCTCATGCGATGGTTGTAAGAGATGGAAAAAAATCCATGATCGATGCAGAAGAACTGGTTGTGGATGATATTGTTATTTTTAAGGCAGGCGCCCAGGTCTGTGCGGATGCAGAAGTCTGTGCAGGGGAAGTTCAGGTCAATGAATCACTGCTGACCGGAGAATCCGACGAGATCACAAAGAAAAAGGGATCGAAGCTGATGTCAGGGAGCTTTATTGTTTCAGGACAGTGCCACGCGAGACTTGATAAAGTCGGTGAGGATTCTTATATTTCAAGGCTGACGCTGGAAGCCAAAGAGATGCAGCAGGGAGAGCAGTCGGAAATGATCCGTTCGCTGGATCGTCTTGTAAAGTGCGTTGGAATTGCGATTATTCCGATCGGGATCATCCTTTTTGTACAGGCATTTTTCTTTCAGCATTCCTCGTTCCGATCCAGTGTTACGTCCATGGTTGCGGCAGTGATCGGAATGATCCCGGAGGGGCTGTATCTGCTGGCAAGTGTGGCACTGGCAGTCAGTTCTATGAGACTGGCACAGAAAAAGGTGCTGCTGCATGATATGAAATGCATTGAGACACTGGCAAGGGTTGATGTACTTTGCGTGGATAAGACCGGAACCATTACTGAAAATACGATGCAGGTGCAGAAACTGATCCCAACGCAGCAGTATGACCCGGATACAATGAAGCCGCTTGAAACGCTGGTAGGAGATTTTGCAGCCGCTATGACGAAGGATAATATTACGATGGCTGCGGTAAAGGCTTATTTTACTTCTGTATCAGGGGCAAAGCCGGTCGCAAAGACCGGATTTTCCTCAGCGACCAAGTACAGCAGTGTTACTTTTGAAGAGGGGGCATATGTGCTTGGAGCACCGGAATTTGTACTGCTGGATGAGTATGAAGCCTATGAAGCAAAAATAACCAGTCTGGCATCGACCGGTGCAAGAGTACTGGTATTTGGAACTTATGACGGTACGATCGACGGAAAGGCTCTGAGAAATCCAATCTGTCCGCTTGGTTATATCCTGCTTGCAAATCCGATCAGAGAGGCAGCAAAAGAGACGTTTGAGTATTTTACCGAACAAGGGGTGGAGGTAAAAGTCATTTCAGGAGACAATCCGGTTACAGTATCAAAGGTTGCAAAGCAGGCCGGAATAGCAAATGCAGATCAGTACGTGGATGCTTCTGAATTAAAATCCATCAATGATGTAAAGAAAGCAGTACTTGAGAATACAGTCTTTGGAAGAGTAACCCCGAATCAGAAACGGCAGTTCGTTCAGGTACTGAAAGAGGCCGGAAAGACTGTGGCGATGACGGGAGACGGAGTGAATGATGTTCTTGCTTTGAAGGATGCTGACTGCAGTATTGCGATGGCTTCTGGAAGTGAGGCGGCGGCACAGGCATCACAACTGGTACTTCTGGAATCAGATTTTTCGTGTATGCCAGAGGTTGTGCTGGAAGGAAGAAGAGTTGTCAATAATATCCAGCGTTCAGCAAGTTTGTTCCTTGTAAAGAATATTTTCTCATTTTTATTAAGCCTGATGTCAGTTGTATTTATGTTCACGTATCCACTGGAGCCATCGCAGGTTTCCCTGATCAGTATGTTTACGATCGGTATCCCTGCTTTCTTCCTTGCACTGGAACCGAATAAGAATATCATTAAAGGTCATTTCCTTACGAATGTATTCTTGAAAGCACTTCCGGCTGCCATTACCGATGCAGTAGCGGTCGGAGCACTTGTGATTTTTGGAAAAACTTTTGGGGTAGGAGAAACAGATATTTCGACGGCAGCGACAATGCTGCTGGCAATCGTAGGATTTATGATCCTGTATAAGATCAGTGCACCGATGAATATGTTGAGAACTGCGATTCTGACAGGATGTATTGCAGGACTTCTGTTCTGTAGTATTTTCCTGAATGATCTTTTTGCCATTACCGGAATGACGACAAAATGTATCATGCTATTTATCGTATTTGCCATTGCAACGGAACCGGTATTAAGATATCTTACGATTCTGACAGAAAAGATCCGCTCTTTTTATTCGGGACTACGTAGCCGAAAGGCAGAAAAAAAGTAAAAAGAAAACCGTCTGCGAAGAAAAGATAAAAATCTTAACTTTGCAGGCGGTTCTTTTTAAGAAAGTCAGACAGACTTATTGATCGTATCCTGAATAAGACAGAAATCGACGATACTGAGTCCGAAGATTCCAAGAAGGAGATAAAGAATACCGGAACTTCCCTGAACTCCCTTAATAAAATCACATTTCTCTCCCATTTTATACATCCAGTAGAATCCGTAAATACCGCAGGTGATCAGAGAAAAGATAACAACCAAAGCACCACTTGTCGCATTTGTATCACCACAGAGGAGATTGATTTCATCATTTAGCTTCAGCATCCAGTAAATGCCGTAAATTCCGCAGGTAACAATGGAAAGGATAATGCAAAGAGGGATGCTGCGAGGAGTAATCCCGTAGGAAGAACGGAACGGTGTTCCTCCGGTTGACTGGTAATAGTTATTCTGCTGATAATAATTGTTCTGTGTTCCTCCGGTTCCCTGAAAATCAGAAGAACTGTGAGCAGTTCCGTCTGTATTCGGCTGATCGTTAAGGGGAGCACCACACTGGTTGCAGAATGTAGCATGATCGTCAGTAGGATTCCCGCATTTCGGACAAAATTTCATATGTAATGACCTCCTAAAATAATTTGTTTTAATGATAACATAGACAGGACGGTTATACAAGTAATACGTCCGGCTGACTGGACAGATCTGATAGTTTCTTGCTATAATAAGAAAAATGAAAGTGAAAAAGGAGTACAGAAGATGCCAGTATTTGATTTTAATAATGCACCGGATGATAAAAAGCCGGTTGTATGTACATATACCACGTTCTCATCTAATGAGGATCATGCGTCCATTGAAAATCCGATCCTTGTCCTGGATAACAGTAAAAAGGAGTGGAATCACCATTCCTGTGGGATTTTCACGAATCAGAGTAAGCAGACTGCTTTTGAATTTGATGAAGACGGAGGAACGATAAGTGCGGATATTCTGCTTGTGGATGCACGGTTTGTCAGCCTTTTGAAATGGCTGGGAGAAAATCATATCAATGTGCGTTTATCAGGAAAGAATACAGAAAGCGGATATGCCGTGTATCGTATCAGGGAGATCGCATTTGGTGGCGGTACGAAGCTGTCTGCGGAGGATGGATTCCTGCAGTTTATGATTGAGAGACTTTTTGCAAGCAATGCACCTGCGGAAGAAGTAGAAGATGAAGACGGAGAAGAGAACGGGGATGACATGAAGCTGACCAGTATTCAGAGTATTACTGATTTCATGACCTGTGCAGGAAGGACGCTACCGGATAATATCCGTCTCTGGGCGAGAAGAAATCTTGCTGTGGCACGTTCCCATGAGGTGTCGCAGGAAGAACGTCGTCATGCACAGCGGGCATTATCCATTATGATGAATATTCAATGGAAAAATGATTATTTTGAAGCCATTGATCCCGAAGAGGCAAGAAGGATTCTGGATGAAGAGCTTTATGGAATGGAACGCGTAAAGCAAAGGATCATCGAGACGATCATTCAGATCAACAGAACACATACATTGCCGGCATACGGACTGTTGCTGGTAGGTCCTGCAGGAACCGGAAAATCTCAGATTGCCTATGCGGTGGCACGTATTTTAAAATTACCGTGGACAACATTGGATATGAGTTCGATCAATGACCCTGAACAGTTGACAGGAAGTTCCCGTATTTATTCCAATGCGAAGCCAGGAATCATTATGGAGGCCTTTTCCATGGCGGGTGAGTCGAATCTTGTGTTTATTATCAATGAGCTTGATAAGGCAGCTTCAGGAAAGGGAAATGGAAATCCGGCAGATGTGCTTCTGACACTTCTTGATAATCTTGGATTTACGGATAACTATATGGAGTGTATGATTCCGACTGTAGGTGTTTATCCAATCGCAACGGCGAATGATAAGGATCAGATCAGTGCACCGCTAATGTCACGTTTTGCGGTGATTGATATACCGGACTATACTCCGGAGGAAAAGAAGATCATATTCTCTAAATTTGCATTACCAAAAGTACTGAAACGTATGAGCCTGAGAGAAGAAGAGTGCATCATGACAGACGAAGCACTGGATGAGGTGATTGAATTGTATTCCGATACAACAGGAATCCGTGATCTGGAGCAGGCGGCAGAGCATATTGCGGCAAATGCGTTATATCAGATTGAAGTGGAACAGAAAAAGAAAGTTGTATTTGATGCAGAAATGGTAAAAGAGCTGCTGGACTGACTGAAATCAGAAAAAGAAAGCAAGCCGGAATAGAAAGCAAGCCGGAATAGAAAGTAAGAAAAGACCCGGGTGGCAGGGCAGGAAAAGATCTGAAGATCATAAAAATGATTTTCAGATCTTTTTTTTATACCCGGACACACAGAAAAAGCTGCCAGTGCCAGGAAATTCTGCATTTACACCAATGTGCAGACTGTATGGATGCAATATGTGTAGTATTTGTGTCTTTAAAAGTAATTTAAAGTTGATTTTAGGTACGACCGATAAAATGCAGGATGTAAGGAGGAAAGAACAATGGCAGTGCAAAAAGTTTTTAAACGTTATGAATATAAATATCTGCTGACCCGGGAGCAGAAAGAGCTTTTACAGAACGTGATGGAAGAGTACATGATCCCGGATGAATATGGAAAAAGTACCATCTGTAATCTGTATTTTGACACACCACAGTATTTGTTGATCCGCAGATCCATAGAGAACAAAGTATATAAAGAAAAAGTGCGGCTCCGTACCTATGGAAGAGCAGAGCCGGCAGGTGAGGCATTTATCGAGTTAAAGAAGAAGTATAAAAAAGTCGTCTACAAAAGGCGAATCTGTACGGAATACGAAAAAGCGATCCAGTATCTTTGCCGGGGCGAACGGGTTGTCGGGGAAAGTCAGATCGGAGAAGAACTGGATTATGCTCTGAGACTTTACCAGGGAATCCGCCCGGCAATGTGGCTGTCCTATGAGCGTGAGGCATTCTATGGAAAAGAAGATCATGAACTGCGGATGACATTTGATCAGAATATTTTATGGAGAACAGAAGATCTTGACCTGAGCAGTCCGATCTATGGAAGAAGCCTGCTGGACGAGGATCAGTCATTATTGGAAATAAAAGTGGGGCATGCGATTCCTTTATGGCTGAGTCATTTTCTTACAGAAAATAAAATGTTCCGTACATCGTATTCAAAATACGGAAATGCATACAGAACACTATTAAGAGAAGGAGAAATAAATTATGTTTAGTAACTTATTTGGAGGAATTTTTGACAGCAGTACAGTGACGGTGATCCCGGTATATCAGTTTCTGCTTTGCGTGGTAGTCTCACTGCTACTTGGAATCGTGCTTGCGGCAGCCTATACATATAAATCAAAATATAATGCAGGATTTGTGAGGACGCTGGCAATTCTTCCTGCAGTTGTATGTATCGTCATTATGATGGTAAATGGAAATGTAGGAACAGGAGTGGCAGTGGCAGGAGCTTTCAGTCTTGTTCGTTTCAGAAGTGTGCCGGGCAGTGCAAAAGAGATCGGAGCGATTTTTATTGCCATGGGAGCAGGTCTGGTAAGTGGGATGGGCTATCTGGGGTATGCAGTGCTTTATACGGTGATCCTTTCTCTGGTCATGGCTCTCTATGTGCAGATCCGTGCATGGGAAAAGAACGCAGGCAGTGAGAAGACCATGGTGATCACGATCCCGGAGGATCTGGACTATACGGAAGTTTTTGATGATCTGCTTGAGGCGTATACGAGCCGTTATGAACTGACAGAAGTAAAGACCACCAATATGGGAAGTCTTTTCAAACTGACCTATCAGTTAAGCCTGAAAGATACTTCAAAGGAAAAAGAAATGATCGACCATTTGCGGTGCAGAAATGGGAATCTGGAAATCATGGTGAAAAATCAGGAAACCACAACTACAAGCCTGTAAAAATATATCTGAAGGAGGCAGGCAGATTGTAATGAAATGGAGGAAAACTCTATGAAAAGAAAATATATGATTATCGTACTGATGGCAGGGGCATTGGAACTGACGGGATGCTCCCAGGGGACTTCAAATTCAGCAAAAAACGGAACGACCGGATCAGAAAATACAATCATATCAGAAAGTGATATTGCGATTTTAGATACAGAGGATATGTTTACTGAACGAGATCGAGACACAGAGTATGATGAAAGTGAATGTACTGCGATCAGTCTTTCGGATGAAGAAACAAAATGCGACAGTGACGGAGTAAAAATGGACGGACAGACTGTAACGATTACAGAAGGTGGAACGTATCTTCTGACCGGTTCGCTAAGTAATGGAAGTGTTGTCGTTGATACAGATAAAACGGAAAAAGTACAACTGATCCTGGAAAATGTATCCATTATAAACGAAGAGGGGGCAGGAATCTGCGTGGAACAGGCAGACAAAGTCTTTATAACCCTCGCAGATGGTAGCACAAATAAAATTGTATCCAATTCTTTTACTGGAAATGAGGATACAAATATTGACGGAGCAATCTTTTCGCGGGAAGATCTGACATTGAATGGAAGTGGTACTTTAAAGATCACCTCTGCTGCCCATGGCATTGTCTCAAAGGATGATCTTGTTCTTACCGGAGGAGTCTATCAGATTCAGTCAGAAAAGCAGGGACTTTCAGGAAAAGAAAGTGTGCGTATTGCAGATGGAACATTTACGATTACTTCCGGTACAGATGCGATCCACAGTGAGGATACAGATGAAGATACAAAAGGATTTGTTTATATAACCGGAGGTGTTCTTACACTGGCTGCCGGAGGAGATGGAATTTCTTCTTCCTATGTGGTGCAGGCAGACGGAGGAAGCTTTGATATTTCTACCAGCTCCACAGAGACAGATACCAGTACGAAGGGAATCAAGGCACAAAAGTATGTCATTCTGAAAGATGGAACATATCAGCTTGCCACGGCGGATGATGGAATCCATTGTAACGGAAATGTATATGTCTGCGGAGGCACTTATTCCATTAATTCGGGAGATGATGGAATCCATGCAGATGACCAGACCGTTGTACTGGATGGGAAAATTGATATAACGAACTGCTATGAAGGAATTGAAGGGCAAAGTGTGACGATACAGGATGGAACGATCAAAATTGTATCCAGTGACGACGGATTGAATGCAGCGGGAGGAAACGATCAAAGCAGTATGGGACGTCCTGGTGAAAATACTTTTCAGGAAGATTCAGATGCATATATCGATATCCTTGGCGGAACAATTGAAATTGATGCAAAAGGTGACGGAATTGACAGTAATGGAGATTTCAGCGTGAGTGGTGGTGTGATCTATGTATCAGGTCCCGGGGATGACGGAAACGGAGCTTTGGATTATGACGGAACAGCGACCATCACAGGTGGAACAGTCGTTGCAGCAGGCATGAGCGGAATGGCACAGAATTTTGGATCAGATTCTACGCAGGGAACGATGCTCATCAATCTGGATACAGATCAGAGTGGTGAAATTACACTGAAAGATACCGATGGAACGGTGCTGGTAAGTTATACACCGGTCAGGGATTTTAATTCTGTTGTGATCAGTTGTGAGGAACTGGAAGAGGGGGCAGCCTATACTCTTACGACCGGTTTGGAAAGTGAAAAAATTACGATGAGCAGCCTGGTTTATTCAGAAGGGCAGAGCATGCAGGGACCGGGACAGGGCGGCCCAAGAATGGACGGTCAGAATGGGCAACCGTGATCGGATATGCGGAAAATCAGGGAAAGGGAGCAGCCCTGAAGACAGCATACAGTTTCCTATACAGAGAAATCCTGAAAATTGGAGGAGTTTCGCTTTTGTCTTTTGGGATTGGTTATACGTTGTATGGATTGCAACACTGACTGCGGGCTGTCTGGTGAGAGGAATCATCACAATTTCAGGAAGAAGCAGTTCCTACGACAGAGATTACTGGTTTGCCGGAGTTGTTTTTTTACTGTGGGCGTGTGGAAATGAACTGTGTGGGATACATCAGCGAAAATGCCGGAGAAATAATATTTCAGTAGGAAAATAAAGATGATCGGGTATACAGAGAACCTGCTGCTGGCAGCTCATCCTGAATAGCCTGGTATGAAAAACTTCCCGGATGAACAGAAAATCGGTTCGCCCGGGAAGTGAGCATTTTATAAATCTGTATTCAATAAAAAATGAAACGACCGGATACAGAAATTACTGTCTGTAGTAACTCAGAAAGTCGCCGATCTTTTCGACGGCTTCTTTTAAGATCTCAATTCTCGGAAGATATACAACACGGAAGTGATCCGGTTCTTTCCAGTTAAATCCGCCACCATGTACGATCAGAAGTTTTTTGTCACGCAGGAGATCAAGAGCAAATTTTTCATCATTTACGATGTCGAATTTCTTTGTATCGATCTTCGGGAACATATAAAATGCTGCCTGTGGTTTTACGGCACTGATACCTGGAATATCGGTCAGAGCATTGTAGATATATTCTCTCTGCTCATAAATACGACCGCCGGGAACGATATAACTTTCCACGCTCTGATGACCGCCGAGAGCAGTCTGCACAATGGACTGTGCAGGTACGTTGGAACATAAACGCATATTGGAAAGCATTTTTAATCCTTCAATATAATCTGCCGCGATTGATTTATTTCCGCTTAAGATCATCCATCCGATACGGAAACCTGCGATCATATGAGATTTGGAAAGTCCGCTGAACGTCACGCAGAACAGATCCGGTGCAAGGGATGCAATCGAAATATGTTCCTGTCCGTCCATAACAAGGCGGTCATAGATCTCATCAGAAAAAATAATCAGATGGTGTTCTCTTGCCAGATCAACGATCTGCTGAAGTACCTCTTTTGGATAAAGAGCACCGGTCGGGTTATTCGGATTGATGATGACAAGAGCTTTCGTGCGGTCATTGATCTTCTTTTTCATGTCGCTGATATCAGGATACCAGTTGGACTGTTCATCGCAAAGATAGTGGACGGCTTTTCCGCCGGCAAGTGTGGCACAGGCGGTCCAAAGTGGGTAATCAGGAGAAGGAATCAGAATCTCATCCCCGTCATCCAAAAGAGCAGACATACTTAAATTGATCAATTCGCTGACCCCGTTTCCGGTGTAAATGTCATCGATCGTTACATTAGGGAGCTTTTTCAACTGGGCATACTGCATGATCGCCTTTCGTGCAGAAAAAAGTCCCTGTGAAGCGGAATATCCTTCGCAGTCAGATAACTGGTGACTCATATCATAAATGATTTCATCGGGTGTGCGGAATCCGAAAGGAGCAGGATTACCGATGTTCAGTTTCAGGACATGGGTGCCGCGTTCTTCCATTTTTGCGGCCTCGTCTACGACCGGACCGCGGACATCGTAAAGTACATTATTCAATTTGGATGATTTTTTAAATTCTCGCATCGTATTATTACCTCCTGGATTTAGAATTTCCTGCTGACTCTTTTCGGGAGCAGAGGTGGAATGTGAAATGGAACCGGTCGGAGCAGGATCTTCTGCCGTTTTACAGCTCAGCCATCCGGCATCTACTTCCAGCGTATCTGCCAGAAAATGAAGGATATCATTCCGGGGAATCGTTTTCCCGCTTACATACTGGCTGATATGACTTTTCCCAAGCTTCACGCCCTGCTGTGAAGCAATGCGGATGAGATCCACCTGCTTGAGATGTTTTTGTTCCATTGCAGATTTTAGCCGGTCAGAAAAAGTAACCATAGAAACATCCTTTCTATAAAAATTCATATTAAAAGATGTTGGGGTCAAAAACCCCCAACAATGATGCCAACGGATTGTTTCGTGCTACGCACTCCCACAATCCTAC
>ENA-OPSC01000309-OPSC01000309.1-human-gut-metagenome-genome-assembly--contig:-NODE-309-length-27161-cov-5.128569_pt1 | contig 27161 bp, 18 predicted proteins | sample MGYA00241800_ERZ501891 | MGnify/ENA primary metagenome ERZ501891 (study PRJEB25962, sample SAMEA2042407) | human gut metagenome | biome: human gut; feature: human-associated habitat; material: faeces...
AGAGTTTTACACCTAATTGGGGATAAAACAGCTTATGAGTGGCGGTGGCATCATCATTGTGGCACAGACGGTAATTCCACAGCTTACCACACTGTTCTCATAATTCATGGGCGGGATCATTGATAAGATTACTGAATTCATAAAGGAACTGTTGCAGGGATGGGTGCTGACAAACTTTGAAAACATGTTTACCGATGTCAATGACAAGGTAGGCACGATTGCAGGGGAGGTCAGCAAAACTCCCAGCACTTGGAACTCCGGTATTTTTGACATGATAAAAACCTTGTCCGATAACGTGATGATTCCCATAGCGGGCATGATCATCAGTTTTGTACTCGTCTACGAGCTTATTTCCATGGTTATTGATAAGAATAACCTGCATGACTTCAATACGGCAATTTTTATCCGCTTTTTTATGAAAGCGTGTATTGCAGTCATGCTGTTAAGCAAGACTTTTGACATTGTAATGGCGGTATTTGATGTGGGAAGCCACATCGTCAATTCTGCCGCCGCAGCAATCAGTGGGGAAACCAGTATTGATGTTTCAAGTACGCTGCAGACGATGTTCAATGAGCAGTTTTCGGAAATGAGTATAGGCGAGCTGTTAGGATTGGGGATGGAGACCATGATCGTCAGTTTATGTATGAAAATCATGTCAGTCCTGATCACCGTCATTCTTTATGGGCGAATGATTGAAATATATCTTTATGTATCAGTAGCACCCGTTCCCTGTGCAACCGTAACCAACCGGGAATGGGGAACGATAGGAACTAATTATTTTAAGGGACTTTGTGCCCTTGCATTTCAGGGATTTTTTATGATGGTGTGCGTCGCAATCTATGCGGTGCTGGTGGCAGGTGTGGCAGTATCCGACAACCTGCATACGGCACTCTGGTCTGTGGCGGCATATACCGTGATTTTATGTTTTTCCCTGTTTAAGACAGGTTCGCTGTCAAAATCTATCTGGAATGCGCACTAATGGAGGAACGATATGGCAATATCCGTGCAGGTGCCAAAGGATTTGTCCGGTATCAAGACAAAAGTGGCACTGAACTTGACAAAGAGACAGATCATCTGTTTCAGCGGTGCGGCAGTAGCCGGGATACCCTTGTATTTTTTAACCAAGGGATTGATCGGAACATCTGCCGCATCACTTCTTATGATGGGAGCAATGCTTCCATTTTTCTTTTTTGCAATGTATGAGAAAAACGGGTTTCCGGCGGAGAAGATTTTGTATTTTATGCTCCGGCAGAAGATACTCACACCGGGCATAAGACCATACCGGTCGGAAAATTTATACAAGCAGTTGGAAGAAAAAGAAAAATTACGAAGGGAGGTTCGTTATCTTGAAGAAAAAGCAAAAGGCAGAACCGGAAAGCCGCAGAAAAAGCAGTTATAAAGGCAATAGCAGGAACAACAGTAAAAGTGGCGGTCTTACCTTTTCAGAAAAGAAGCGTCTTATACAGTTAAAGCATATTTTATCGGGAAAGAGCATTGAGAAAGAAAAGCCGACTACCGCACAAAGGACGATCACTTTTGAAAAGATGTTCCGGGACGGTATCTGTCAGGTCAGCCACCGTTATTATACAAAGATGGTGGAATTTTTTGATATAAACTATGAGCTTCTGGAAGTGGATGACCAAGCGGACATACTGGCACAGTACAGCAAGCTTATCAATTATTTTGATCCGTCTGTGAAGTTTGAACTGGTGCTTTTCAACAGGCAGGTCAACGAGCAGATGCTTACAGAACAGTTTGACATTCCGTGGCAGGAGGATGATTTTAACGATATTCGTGAGGAATATACGGAAATGTTAAAGAAGCAGGCGGCAAAGGGCAACAACGGTATCATCAAATCAAAATATCTGATTTTTGGTGTAGAAAGCAACGGCTACAAGGAAGCCAAGAGCCGCCTTAACAACATTGAAAAAGATGTCATACGGAACTTAAACAACATAGGAACCCTTGCGAGGGGACTGGACGGAAAGGAAAGACTGCGCATCCTGCATGAATATTTTAATCAGGATACGATGGAGCCTTTCCGTTTTTCATTTAAGGATTTGGCAGAATCCGGTAAGTCGGTCAAGGACTATATTGCACCGCCGGGGTTTGATTTCCGCTATCCGAACCGCTTCAAGTCGGGAAATATGTATGGCTGTGTGTCCTATCTGGATATTATCGCACCGAAGTTTACGGACGAGCTGATCAAGCAGCTTCTTGATATTGATGCCAACCTTACGATTTCCATGCACATGCAGACGGAAGATCCGGTAAAGGCAATCAAGAAGTTAAAAGCGGTCATTTCCAATATCCAGAAAATGAAGATTGAGGAGCAGAAAAAGGCAGTCCGAAGCGGTTACGATATGGATATTCTTCCAACGGATATTGTGACCTATGAAAAGGATACGCTGGAATTTCTGGATGATTTGAATACGAGCAATCAGAAGATGATCAACATGACATTCCTTATTACCTGTTATGGCAGAACCAAGCGGGAACTGGAGAGCTTAATGCAGAGAGTGTCCGGTATCATTCAGCAGGCAAACTGTGACCTCAGATGTTTACAGTATTTGCAGGAACAGGGACTTATGGCATCCGCACCGATTGGATGCAATGAGACAGGCATTGAGCGTACTCTTTCCACAAAAAGCACCGCAATCTTAGTACCATTCTGCACACAGGAGTTATTTATGCCTGCACCGGCAATCTATTACGGATTAAATGCACTTAGCAATAACATGATCATGGCAGACAGAAAAAGGCTCCGTACACCAAACGGGGTTATCTTAGGTACTCCCGGAAGTGGTAAGAGTTTTAGTGCAAAGCGTGAGATTTTAAGCTGTTTCCTTATCACGAAGGACGATATTATCATCTGCGATCCGGAGGGAGAGTATTTTGCACTTGTAGCGGCACTGCATGGACAGGTGGTAAAACTTGCTACAAATTCCAAGGACTATCTGAATCCGATGGATATTCAGCTAAGCCATAAGGGGGATAAGGAAGCGTTAAAGCTGAAATCCGATTTTATCATAACATTATGTGATCTGATTGCAGGTGGCAAGGACGGTCTGGAGAACGATGAGAAAGGTATCATCGACGAATGTATCCGCCATATTTACGATAAGTATTTTGAAAATCCGGTGCCGGAAAATATGCCGCTGTTGGAAGATTTGTATGATGCCTTGTTAGCACACAAAAATCCAAAGGCAGAGCGTATCGCAAACAGCCTTGTGCTGTATGTGCATGGTTCCCAGAATTACTTCAACCACCATACCAATGTGGACAGCGGCAACCGTATCATGTGCTTTGACATCAGAGACTTGGGAAATCAGTTAAAGGAGCTTGGAATGTTGATCGTGCAGGATGCGGTTTGGAACAGGGTATCGCAGAACAGGGAGCGAAAGATTGCTACCCGTTATTACTGTGATGAGTTTCACCTTCTTCTGAAGGAGAAGCAGACCGCTATCTACTCTGTGGAAATCTGGAAGCGTTTCAGAAAATGGGGCGGAATACCGACAGGTTTGACGCAGAACGTGGGCGATTTCCTCCGTTCTGAGGAGATTGAAGGTATTTTGGGTAACAGCGATTTTGTGTATCTGTTAAATCAGAATGCCAAAGATCAGGCAATCCTCGCTGATAAGTTGGGATTATCGGATAAGCAGTTATCTTATGTCACCAACTCCGAGCCGGGAAGCGGTCTTATCTTGTTTGATAATGTCGTAATTCCTTTCGTGGACAAATATCCGACAGACACCAAGACCTACAGAATTATGAATACCAAGCCGGAGGAATCGGTGCAGAAGGAGGACGCAGTGTAAATGGCAGAAAAGAGACAGAAGAAGCAGGCGGCAAAGGCATTTGAAAAAGAGGCATTTTCCAAAGACAAGGAAGTGACTGGAGCAAAACATACAGAACACAGGCAGGATAAAACCTTTTCTGCGGAAAATCAGTTTAGTGCCAATAAGAAGCCTGTAAGCAATCTGCCACGGGACGCAAACTATGGCAGTCATACAAGAAAAGAAGGCGATAAAAGGAAGCATTATCGTCAACAGAAGCAGGACACTTCTGGTCACAATGTCCAGAAGTCGGAAGCCGAAGCGGAAAAGGCATTCTTAAAGGAAAACAGCTTCATGCAGGAGGATCAATCAGAAGAATTTGACACTGGTTCTGACAGCACGATTGAAAACAAGGTTCATGTCAGGGACACCTACCAACGGTCTGAGGAAAAAGGAAAATATCACAAAAGGCGTGTGCAGAGAGAACACGCACACAGAGAGCGTGCGAAGTCAGAAAATACAAAGCAGTCCGATTATGGAGATTTCCAGACAAAGGATGCCACATTTTCGCAGGGGCAGGCGGAAGAATTTACCGACAGAAAAGTACAGAAGGCTTTTGATAAGTCGGAAAAGAGTCGTCAGAAGTTGCAGAAAGTAAAGGACAAGATGCCGAAAAAGCGGCAGTATGAGATGAAACGTGTCTTTGATGAACAGAACGGAAAAGCAAAATATATCGTAGTTCCGGTGGATGTGGAGAAGCCATTTAAGCAGGATGGTCTGGGAAAGACTGCGGTTCATAAACTGCAAACGGAAAATATGTATTTTGTGCATCGTAAGATTGCAGAAACAGAAAAGGACAATTCTGCGGTTGAGGGTGCACACAAGACGGAACAGCGTGCCGAGGACATTTATCACTATATGAAGTATCACCGCAAGAGCAAGGCACAGAGAAAGCGTGACCGCCTAGAGCGATTGCAGAAAAAGCAGGTCACAGCAGATATGAAGCTGGAGTATGAGAAATTCATCAGTGAAAATCCACACTTAAAGGGTAATAGTCCAAAGAAGCAGTTGCAAAGGCAGCTACAGAAACAGCGTATCAAACGTGAGTATGCTAAAGCAAGGAGGGCAGGAGCAGAAGCCAAGACTGCAAAGGAAGCATTTACAAAGACAGCCAATGCCGCAACAGGGATTGCAAAGAAGTTACAGGAGATTGCCACGAAAAACAAAACACTCATTATCACAGTCGGTATTTTTGCACTTCTGTTAATTATGATCATGTCGGCATTATCAAGCTGTGGTTCCATGTTTACCGGAACTGTGACAACAACGATGGCAAGCACCTATTTAAGCCTTCCGGCAGAGATTGATGCGGCAGATTTATCTTTTACAGAAAAGGAAATGGAGCTGCAAAACAAGATTGACCGGATTGAAAGTGATTATCCGGGATACGATGAATACGATTATAACCTTGGTGCAATCGGGCATGATCCATATACGCTGATTAGTTATCTTTCCGCAGTCCATACGGAATTTACTGCCGAGGGGATGGAGAGTGAGATTCAGGAATTATTTGATGCCATGTATTCCCTTACTACTGAGGAAGTGGAGGAGACACGGACAAGGACAGTCACAAAGACCGGAACCAGAATAGTAACAAATCCGGACGGGACTACCCGTACCGAGGAATACGAGTATGAGGAGGAAGAAGAATATACCGTAACAATTCTTCGTGTCACACTTACGGTCACACCGCTTGAGAGCATTGTAGCCGGACGCATGGACAGCGAACAAACGGAAATTTTTGGAGCCTATACGGAGACAAAGGGCGGCTTACAGGTTTTCGCTTCTCCGGTTGATTATTACTGGTATTACTATATCAGCAGTTATTACGGATACCGGAAAAATCCAAACACCGGAGCTGAGGAGCTTCACAGGGGTGTGGACATAGCGGTGCCGACAGGAACGCTCGTGTATGCAGCCCATGACGGAACGGTTACGGAAGCGGCTTACGATTCATACTATGGGAATTATGTGGTGATTACGGACAGTAAGGGATATACCACAAAATATGCCCACATGGACAGCTTAAATGTGTCCGCAGGGCAGAGTGTAAAAAAAGGTGACAATATAGGCAAAAGCGGAAATACAGGAAGCAGTACCGGAAGCCACCTTCATATCGAATGTCTGTATAACGGGGAATATTATAACCCGTTATTTTATTTTGAAGCAGGAAAACAGACCATTTATGGAGAAACAACGGGCGGCACCGGAGGAGGAACCAGCAATGTGATACCGCCGGAATCCTATGATGATGCAACCGTACAGACGCTTATGCGTGAAGCAAACAGGTATCTGGGAATGCCATATACTTTTGGCGGCACAGCTCCGGCTAGTTTTGACTGTTCCGGTTTTGTATGCTGGGTATTTTCAAACAGTGGCGTACATAACCTGCCAAGAACCACAGCACAGGGCATTTATGACCAGTGTACTCCGGTATCAGCGGCAGATGCAAAGGCAGGGGACATTATATTTTTTACAGGAACCTATAATGCAGGACGTCCGGTTACACACGTTGGTATCTACTGTGGAAACGGTACGATGGTGCATTGCGGTGATCCAATTCAGTACACATCAATCAATACTTCTTACTGGCAGAGCCATTTCTATGGTTTTGGAAGATTGAATTAGCGAAGGGAGGAATTATTTTTGTCAGTAGAACGAATCAATTCACAGCTTAAAAAGGTCAGAGAGCAGATAGCACAGCTACAGGCAAAGGAAAAAGACCTTGCAGAACAGAAACAGATGGCGGAGGATGCCGAAGCCATGAAGATCATACGAAAATATAAAATCTCATCGGAGCGTTTGCAGATGTTAAACAAGCTCAGTGAGGATGAAGTCAGAAATTTATTACAGAAACGGGAACAGGAAAAGGAGGTTTCAATCAATGAAAAACAGGAAATTATCGGCTAGGGCGGTAGTGTCCCTTATGCTGTCGGCAATACTTTTTTGTATGCCGATTGGGGCATTTTTTGCCAACAGGACAAATACGATAGAGGTTCATGCGGAGGATACTGCAGAGCAGAAAACGGAAAGTGCAAGTGACGCAGAAAATACAGTTACACCCGGCAATGGCAGGGAAGAAAATTCAGGAACAGATACCGGAGAGGGAAAGACGGAAAATTCCACAGAAGGCACAACAGAAGATTCGTCTGAAGAAACACAGCCTGCCGCAAAATGCACCTGCAAAGAAAAGTGCAGCCAGTATGCGGTGGATGAAGATTGTGAGGTGTGTGCAAAGAACTATAAGGAATGTACCTATATCAATCCGAGCGTAAAAATCACAATCAATACACCGTCTGGATGGCATAATGATACCACGAAAGTAACGGTCAAGGTAGAAGATACGGTAGTGTCCGGCAATTTTACCATTCAGAAAGTACAGGCGAAAGTCGGACAGAATGGAAGTTGGACGGATATTACCGAGGATATGTACATAGAGATTTCCGAGAACAGCACCATTTATGTGCAGGTCACAGACCAGAAGGGCAAGACCTACGAGAAAAACCGTTATATCAAGTGTTTTGATTTTACCAAGCCTACCTTAAATGCGGCAGTCAGCGACGGTCTTTTGAGCATTCAGGCACATGATACGGATTCCGGTATCAAGGCAATCTATGTCAATGGCTATGAGTTTACAGAGCATACGAATGGAGCCTTGAATATCCGTCTGCAACAGTTCGATGCAGGGTATCAGTATTTCACGATTTCTGCCATGGATAATGCAGGAAATACCTCTGAAATCTATAAAACAGCCAATCCGTATTACACCGATCCGGAGAATAAGGACAGCAGTGAAAAAGATCCGGCACAGCAGCTTCCGGTGGATGCGTCGGCAACCAAGCCAAGCTCTGCAACCGCACAGGTCACAGAGCATACAAAAACGGATGTGAATGGAAATACAGTTTCCCAGGCAGGCAGTGGAACAACTTCAAGCAGTTCCGCAACAGCAAAGCAATCTCCAAGTACGGGAGATACTTCTAAGGATGCAGACCAGAGCAGTGACAGCCAGACCACAGAAAAAGGCAAGGAATTTTACACAATCCAGACTGCATCAGAAAAGATATTTTATCTTGTGATTGACCGTGATGGGGAAGATGAAAAGGTGTATTTCCTTACAGAAGTCAGTGAAAACGACCTGCTGAATACCACAACGGATAACAGCGAGACACTTCCGAAAAATTCAGCGGCATTGGAATCTGCAATCCCTACCAAAGACAGCGCATTATCAAACAATAATGCTGATACCACAGGAGATAAAACACAGGGAGCAGAAAGTGTTGAGGACAGCACCGAAGATAGCACGGAAGATACAAGTGAGCCGAAAGAGGATACCGCAAAAGCAGATGGTTCCGGCTTTACATATATTTTAATAGGCATTGCTGCGGTAGCTGTGATCGGAGTGGTATATGTTGTGAAGTCTAAGAAGAAAAAGGAAAACTTCATTGATGAGGATGAGGACGAGCTTGACGAGGACTATGATTATGAGGACGAGGACGAAGCCGAGCAGGATTCAGACGAAGCATTCTTAAATGGTGGCGATGATACAGAATCAGAGGACACAGGCGAGAATGACAGTGAAGATAACAGTGACAACGATAATGATGAAGAAAACGGGGAGGAATAGAGATGGAGCTTGTAATTGCAGAGAAGCCGAGCGTGGCACAGAGCATTGCGGCAGTTCTTGGTGCCACACAGCGTAAGGACGGTTATTTGGAAGGCAATGACTATCTGGTATCATGGTGTGTGGGACATCTGGTAGAACTGGTACAGCCGGAAAGCTATGAGGAAGCATGGAAGAAATGGAGCTATGAGAGCCTTCCGATCATTCCGCAGGAATGGCAGCATGAAGTGAAAAGTGATACGAAAGCACAGTATCAGATTTTGAAAAAACTTATGCATGATGACAGGGTGGATGCAGTCGTGTGTGCTACCGATGCCGGAAGGGAGGGAGAGCTGATCTTTCGCCTGACCTACAACATGGCAGGGTGCAGAAAACCGATGAAACGATTATGGATTTCTTCCATGGAGGAGAGTGCTATCCGTGACGGCTTCCATAATCTTCGTCCAGGCAGTGATTATGACAATCTGTACAAGTCAGCACTATGCAGGCAGGAAGCAGACTGGCTTGTGGGTATCAATGGCACTAGGCTTTTTACGGTATTGTATGGTGGCAAGGCATTAAAGGTCGGCAGAGTGCAGACACCGACACTTGCCATGCTGGTAGACCGTGAAAGTAAAATCATGAATTTCAAGAAAGAAGCCTATTATATGGCTCATATCATGGAAAATGGTCTGGATGCTGTATCGGAGCATATCAGTGATAAAACGGAAGCAGAGAGGATTGCAGGAGCCTGTGAAAACGGACAGGCTCTTGTCACTTCTGTGATAAAGGAAGAAAAGTGGGTGGCACCACCGAAACTCTATGACCTTACCACACTCCAGAGGGATGCAAACCGTCTGTTTGGCTTTACTGCCAAGCAGACATTGGAATATACGCAGAGCCTTTATGAGAAAAAGTTAGTAACATATCCGAGAACAGACAGCCAGTACCTTTCCGATGACATGGAGGGAACAGCGAAAAATGTGATTGAAGCAATTTTCAATTCGCTGTTATTTGAGCAGAATATCATGTTCAATCCAGATATTAAAAGAATTTTGAATAGCAAGAAAGTGACAGACCACCATGCAATCATTCCGACCATGGAGATCATCAAACAGGACTTAAAGGTGATTCCTGAGAGTGAAATGAAGATCCTTTCATTATGTGCGAACCGTCTGTTGTGTGCAACCGGGGAGAAGCACATTTATAATTCCACAAAGGCAGAGCTTACCTGCAACGAGATTGTGTTTAAGGTATCCGGTAAGGAAGTATGGAAAAATGGATGGAAGGAATTTGATGATTTCTTCAAAAATTCCTATAAGACCACAGAGGATAAATCAGATGCCGAGGAAGAAAAGAAGCTGCCGGAGCTTCGTGAGGGCATGACGATTGCAGTGGAGCAGACAAAGGTTTCCGAGCATTTCACACAGCCACCGAAGCATTATACTGAAGATTCCCTTTTGTCGGCAATGGAGCGAGCCGGAGCAGAGGATATGGGTGATGAGGTGGAGAGAAAAGGACTTGGCACACCTGCCACCAGAGCCGATATCATAGAAAAGTTGGTAAAAGACGGATTTGTGAAACGTGAGAAAAAGCAGATGATCCCGACAGAGGACGGAATGAAGCTGATCACGATACTTCCAGATGTAGTAAAATCTCCGAAACTGACCGCTGACTGGGAGAATGAGCTTACTCTTGTATCCAAAGGAGAAGTTGCTGCAGAACAGTTTATGTCAGGTATTGAAGCAATGGTAACTGATCTTGTAAAGACCTATCACAGCGTTAGTGATGAACATAAAGCCATGTTTGGCACAGGCAAGGGTGGACAAGAAGTGCTAGGCAAATGCCCGAAGTGTGGTGCTGATGTAGTCAAGGGAAAATTCGGAGCGTATTGTACCGGGAAATGTGGCATGAATGTTGGCAAGGCACTTGGGGTAACACTTTCCGATACACAGGTCAAGAGCCTGCTTCAAGGGAAAAAGATACTTGTAAAAGGTCTGAAGGGCAAGAAAGGCAGCTACGATGCTTATTTGATTCCAGAGAGGATAGAGGAGTTTTCTTACACGAAGGACGGTAAAGAAATCAAGGGATTACAGTATAAATTTAAGATGGAATTTCCAAAGACGAAAGGAAAGCAGGGGTAGGAAAGAGCTTTTTGGCGTGGTATAATTTATAAGACGATGTAGAGTTGAAAAATGCATAGGAGTGATTAAATGAAAGCACATAAAGTACCAGCGACATATTATGCCTCATGGAAGATTCCGGGAAAGAACCATAGTTTTTATGTTTTTTATAAAGATAAATTGTATAATGAAGGACAAAGCAAGAGTTATAAGGAAGTTGACAAGATAACTCAGGAGCATTCATTTTTCATGGAAGAAAATTTTTACTATTTAGATATTAAGAATGTGCCGGGATTGACATATAAACTGCAAAATGAAATAGAAGAATTTTTAACTAATGGTGCATATAGTATTAAGTGTCAGGATACTTTGGATGAAGATAGTGCTCCCGATTATCCAGTTATTGAAATTAGAGATTATAGTCAATTTATGTATTGGCGTGATCGTATGGATTCATGGATAATTAAAGATTCTGATGGAAACAATGTTACAGTTGATGCTTTCAAAAATGATTTAGGTACATATTTGTTTGGTAAAGTAGGAAAAATTATTGAAGAAAACTACTTTGCAAATGAATTAGAACCTAAGTGGAATGTAATAAAGTCGGAAATTGAAATTCAAAGAAATTCGGGTGATGATTTTGCTTTAGTACATCAAGATGATTTGTTAGAGTTTTTTATTGTCCAATATCTTAGGCTAGAGGGGGTTATAGAAGAATATATTAAGCCGACGCTGGGGATTTTTAGGGATGTGTTTTCATCTATGGGATGTGAAGATTCTGAATTAGATAAAATGAAAAATGAGGGACTATTAGCACCTGAATCATATTTTTATGGGGCATTGTTAGATGCTGCACGAGGTGACAAAAAAAGACTCCAGAAGCATATGGATTCAATTAAACAAAATTATGTTATTGATTTATTAAAGGCTGAAGAAGGAATTTCATTTATAACATCGACAAAACCATGTGTAGTAATGAAAATGGAAGGAACATTTAAAGCTGAAATGATTTTCCCGGTAACTCCGCAATATTGTATTAGATTTATAGGAAATAAGTTGGCAGGAAATAGAAGTGGAAAATTTTATGAAATTACATCAAGTGATGTGAAGGTTATAAATCGGAAGATTATCTCAGAATCGAGAAATATTGTTATGAGTGAATCAAAAATAATATCGGACAGAATATGATAGTTATCTGTAATGAATAAAATTTAACAACACAGCGTCAGAGCGTATGGGAAAACCTGTACACTCTTTTTTTTATCAAAAATGGAGGAAAATCACATGGAAGAAACAAATGTAACAATGATAGCAGAGGAAATGCAGGGCGAACCTGCAGCAAAGGAAAATGAGACAAAGGCGGAGAAGTTTATCCGTATTGGCGAATACCGCATGAATAAGGCGGTTGATGCCATTGGCAGGCTGGAGAATCTCGCAAATCGAGGTTCCTACGAGTATACACAGGAACAGGTGGACGCTATGTTTCAGGCATTAGAGGGGAGGGTTGCGGAAATTAAGGCAAGGTTTACGCCTAAGAAAACGGCTGAGAGTAAGACTTTCAGCTTTGGTACAACAGAATAGGAATGTAACGGGAAATAAAGGAAAGGCAGTCATGTAGTGTATGTGGCTGCCTTTTTGTCGTATCTATGACAGGAAGGAGAACTGCGTGAGAAAATATGATTTTATATCGGCTCTGGCAAAGGAGACAGCAGCCGAGGTTGTCAAAAATCGTGAGGAATGGATGAAATACCTTACTACAGCGGCGAGATTATACAAGTATCCGTTCAGGGAACAGCTTTTAATCTATGCACAAAGACCGGACGCAACAGCGTGTGCTTCCATAGAGCTGTGGAATGAGCGTATGCACTGCTGGGTAAACAAAGGTGCAAAAGGTATCGCACTTTTGGACGAGGATGATGCACATGGCAAGCGTCTGAAATATGTATTTGATGTTTCAGATGTCCATGCGGCAAGGAGAATCGGACGGTATCCGGAACTCTGGGAATTACATGAGGAACATAAGGAAGATGTAATTAAGCGTCTGGAGCAGACTTATGGTGCTACCGATGATAAGAAGCTGTTTGAAGAAAGACTTATGGAGATAGCTGAGAGGATTGCGGCAGATTATTATGAGGAATTGCTGCCGGATCTGCAGTACATGATCGAGGACAGTTTCTTAGAGGGACTGGACGAGCAGAATGTTGGTATCCGTTTGCGGGAGACATTATCGGACAGTATTTCCTTTACACTTTTATCTGCCTGCGGTGCAGATATGCAGGAGTATGGTTCTGAGTTTGCTTTTGATTATATCTATGAATTTAATTCCATGGATACCCTAGCAGTACTTGGAGATGCAGCCAATGAGCTTGCAAAACCGGTACTTTTAGAGATTGGAAGAACCATAAGGGCATATAACAGAAGCCACGAACAGGAACAAACAGAAAATTTAACGCAGAAAGGACTTGCAAATACTTCTGAAATAGACTACAATGCGTTAAAGCGTAAAAGTGAGAGCGGACATGAGGAATATATTGACAACAATCAAAACAGCGTAGAAAGGGGCAATAGCGATGAATCTGACATACGAAAAGAACGGGGATTATCTGATTCCGACATTACAGGCGGACATTCAGCCGGAGGGAACCGTAACGAAGTACGGAATGATGAGGGAGACTTATCTGAAGGAGAACCACAGGGGCGTGTACTCAGCGTTTCTTCTGAAAGGGACATTGAAAGAACACCTGCTGACCATTCAGAAGCAGGCAGAGGAGAGAATGGAGAAGCTGACAAGCCAGATGGCGGCAACCGAGGGAGTGACAGAACAGCTCAAGGAAACCGATCAGATGCTTTGGGTAGCGAAGATGAACAACATTCGGAACCGAGCAGAGGAAGTGGTTCTAGGAGAACTGGTTTACAGTCTGTAACAGACGCAGATGATCTTCTCCGGGGAGAAGCACCGGAGCCCACCTTTACACAACTCAGCCTGTTTCCTTCTTTTGAGGAGCAGGTCGGAACAGTCGCAGCAGCGGAAGCAAGTATGAAATATACCATACCCGCTGCTTTTTCTTTGCCACAGAATGAGCTTGAAACCATTTTAAGGAGTGGCGGAGGAAAACAGCACAGCAGGAAGCGTATTTTCGCAAAGTACACAGAGGGCAGAAATGCCGAGCAGATGGTGGATTTTCTGAAAAATGAATACGGTCAGACCGGAAAAGGCTTTGAAATCAATGGGAATCCGGTATCGGTGTGGTTCGATGAGCATGGCATGAGTGTCGGCTATGGAACACAGGCAAGGGAAACACCGATTGTCACGATGGATTGGGAAGATGTTGAGATTCATATCCGTTCTATGATCGAAAATGGTACATATATGAGTACCAGTGAAGCATTTCTTGTGGATACACAGGAGAGAAATCGTGTTGCCAACCAGATCTATTTCTTTCTGCGGGATGGAATGGATGAAATGCCGGAGGAGCTTGGCTTAAAAGCAGGAAATTATCCGGAAAGTGAAGCAAAACTCATGGAGCTTCTTTCCACCCATGAGGGCAGGGAACAGCTTAAAAATATTTTGGAAGATGCGGCAAAACGCCTTGCTTCTGGAGAAGCAGAATTAAAATGGCGGCATGTGAAATCACCGGAATATCTGTTATCGGAGATAGCAGACCTTGACCGGGAGAGACTGGAATTTCCATTGCCGGATGCGGTGGAGGTAGCACAGGAAGATTTTATTACACAGGATGAGATTGACTATGCACTAGGCAGGGGAAGCGGCTATGAGCATGGAGCTTTCCGCATCTATGAGTATTTCATGGAAGGGCATGATCAGAAGGAGACGGTTGCTTTTCTGAAAAATGAATATGGCATCGGTGGCGGTTCCGGTGGACTGCCGGGTAATGATGATTCCCATAATGAACATGATGGAAAAGGTATCCGTCTGGAGAAAGGCAGCTATGGCAATCCGTATGCAAAAGTGCTTCTGAACTGGAATATTGTGGAAAAAAGGCTTCGGGAGCTGATCAAAGAGGATAAATACTTATCTCCACAGGGGAAGGAAAACTATAAGGCTTACAAGGAAGAACAGGCAGAGAAAGCGAGACAACGGGAGCTTTCCAGTCTGGAGCATGGACAGCGGTTAGAGTGTAAGAAAGACATTGATGCACTGATTGCTGAGAAATTCAATGGTTTTGTTCTTCCGAGGAATACCGCAGATGAGATCATAGATAAATATGGCATTGACTGTGTGGAATTTGTTCTTGCAAATACGGTTACGCATTTTGATTATGACGGTCGTTTTTCGCAGAACAATAAGGACTGGGCAAAGGGCATTGTTGCGGAAAATGAGTGGCAGAACAATGATCTGATTCTAAGCTCACATCCGGCAGTGCTGGACGGATTTACCAATCAGGCGAGAAGATATATCAATGTGCTTCGGGAAAAAGAAAGGGAAGCACAGCAAAAGATCACGATTGATGGATATGAGTGTGTTCTGGTTGATGAGTGGGGCAGTGAAAAAGAGAAATATCTGCTTGGAAATGACATTGAGGACAGCAGTTTTTATTACGCACAGGTCAATGGGAAAACCTTTGAATACGACCATAAGCCGGAGCGTGGCGAAGTAGAGGACGATTATATCAATGCCATTGCAGAGGAAGATATTGACAGGCACGAAGCAGAAGTGTTTTCACGCTTTGTGGGGACGGATGGTATCGCAGAGCCGGATGAAGTGCAGGAATTAGCGTGGCATGTGGTACATGATGCAGATGATGAATATGGCAATCCGACACAGTGGAGTGCCACCTTATCAGAGGGAGTATTCCTTTGGATTGATAAGGAAGCGGAGGGATATGCTATTTATGATACGGCAGACACCACCCGTCCGGCATTAGAGACATTTTCGACTTTGCAGGAAGCAATGGACTGGGGCAATGAGCTTGCAGAAAGTGGCAGGGAAGCAGAAGCGGAGTTTTCTGATGAAAAGGAACAGAATGTTGTTACAGAACAGACTGAAGATGAACTGGACAGTATAGATACGCAGTCTGCCCGTGAGCGTCTGGAGAATGGTGAAGCAGACCGACAGACAGAGGAAATGCTGTCACAGGTGCTTACCGGAGAATGGGAGCCGCTTATACCTTCGGCAGAGGAGAATAAGACTGTACAGGAAATAAATGTGGCTGCACCGGATAAAAGTAACGCTGTCAATTTCCATATCAGCGATGATCGTTTGGGTGAAGGCTCTCCAAAAGAAAAATTCCAGACAAATGTTGCAGCAATCAAGATGTTGGAGCAGATTGAAGGCGAAAACAGATATGCTACACTGGAAGAACAGCAGGTTTTATCCCAGTATGTCGGCTGGGGAGGTCTTGCCGATGCGTTTGACGAGAGCAAGTCAAACTGGTCAGCAGAATATCACCAGTTAAAGGAACTGCTATCGCCGGAGGAGTACCGCATGGCAAGGGAGAGTACCTTGAATGCCCATTACACAAGTCCGGTCATTATCCGCCAGATGTACGAAACATTGGAGAAAATGGGATTTTCCAAAGGAAATGTACTGGAGCCTTCCATGGGTATCGGCAACTTTTTCGGTATGATGCCGGATTCCATGAAAGAGAGCAGGCTTTACGGAGTGGAGCTTGACAGCATTACCGGACGCATTGCAAGGCAGCTTTATCCGCAGGCAGATGTGCAGATCAAAGGTTTTGAAAAGACCGATTATCCGAATGATTTCTTTGATGTGGCAATCGGAAATGTGCCTTTTGGACAGTATAAGGTGGCAGATAAGCAGTATGATAAAAATAATTTCCTGATCCATGATTATTTTTTTGCAAAGACGTTGGATAAAGTGCGTCCCGGAGCTGTGGTTGCTTTTATCACAAGCAAGGGAACCATGGACAAGGCAAGTCCGGAAGTCAGAAGATACCTTGCACAAAGAGCAGACCTGCTTGGTGCAGTCAGACTTCCGAATACCGCATTTAAGGCAAATGCAGGAACCGAGGTCACTTCGGATATTTTATTTTTCCAGAAGCGTGACCGCATGGTGGAGCGTGAGCCAGACTGGGTACATCTGGGAGAGGATGCAGATGGCATTGCAATGAACGCTTACTTTGCAGAGCACCCGGAGCAGATCGTAGGAAAGATGGAAATGGTATCAGGTCCTTATGGCATGGAAAGCACCTGTAAGGCAGATGACAGCAGCCCATTTGAGGAGCAGTTAGCGAAAGCACTTCAAAACATTACAGGACAGATTGATACGATTGATCTGGATGAGGAACTTGCGGATGAAATGAGCAGGCAGAGTATTCCTGCTGATCCGTCCGTCAAGAATTTCAGTTATACCGTAGTCGATAATGAGGTATATTACCGTGAAAACTCTGTCATGAAGCCGGTGGAAGTATCAGACACCGCAAAAGAACGTATCAAGGGAATGGTGGCAATCCGTAACTGTACGCAGGAACTGATTGATATGCAGCTTGAGGAATACTCCGATGTAACAATTAAGGAAAAGCAGGCAGAACTTAATAGCCTGTATGATAATTTCTCTAAGAAATATGGTCTGATCAATTCACAGACGAACAAGAGAGCTTTTAATCAGGACAGCAGTTATTGCCTGTTATGTTCTTTGGAAAAACTTGATGATGAGGGCAATTTCAAAGGCAAAGCGGATATGTTTACGAAGCGTACCATTAAAAGGGCAGAGGTTGTCACAAGCGTGGATACTGCAAGTGAAGCGCTGGCAGTATCTTTAGCAGAGAAAGCTAAAATCGACCTTTATTTTATGGGAGAGCTTACCGGAAAAGATAAGGATACACTTACTGAGGAGCTTCGTGGTGTCATTTTTCAGAACCCGCTTACCGATGTCTGGGAGACAGCAGACCAGTATCTAAGTGGCAATGTGCGTGAGAAACTTGCCATAGCAACCACTTATGCGGAAAATCATCCGGAATATGCCCCAAATGTACAGGCTCTTACGCAGGTACAGCCGAGGGAGCTGGACGCATCGGAGATTGAGGTGCGTATTGGTGCCACATGGATTGATCCAAAGTATATCAATGATTTTATGCGTGATACCTTCCAGACACCGGAGCATTTATTCCGCAGGGATACGATAGGTGTGCAGTTTTCGGGTGTAACCGGAGAGTGGAATGTAAAGGGCAAAAATGCGGACTATGGCAATACGCTTGTCAACATGACATACGGTACAAGCCGGGTAAATGCCTATAAGATACTGGAAGATTCCCTGAACCTCAAAGATACGAGAGTATATGACACTATTGAGGAGGATGGAAAGGAAAAGAGAGTCCTCAATAAAAAGGAAACCATGATTGCAAGCCAGAAGCAGGAAGCAATAAGGGAGGCATTTAAGGACTGGGTATTCCGTGATCCGGAACGCAGGCAGACACTTGTGGCAAAATATAATGAGCTTTTCAATTCCACCAGACCAAGAGAATATGACGGTTCGCATCTGAAATTTCCGGGCATGACACCGGATATTGAATTAAAGCCGCATCAGAAAAATGCGGTTGCCCATGTGCTGTATGGAGATAATACCCTGCTTGCGCATTGCGTCGGTGCCGGAAAGACCTTTGAAATGACAGCAGCGGCAATGGAAAGCAAGCGTCTGGGACTATGCCAGAAGTCATTATTTGTAGTGCCGAACCATTTGACCGAGCAGTGGGCAAGTGATTTCTTACGGTTATATCCAGGAGCAAATATCCTTGCAGCAACGAAAAAGGATTTTGAACCTGCCAACCGTAAAAAGTTCTGTTCCCGTATTGCCACAGGCGATTATGATGCCGTTATCATCGGACATAGCCAGTTTGAAAAAATCCCATTATCGCAGGAGAGACAGGCAGCTACAATCGAAAGACAGATTGATGAGATCGAGCTTGCCATTGAACAGGCGAAAAAAGATAATGGGGAGCGTTATACCATTAAGCAGATGGAAAAATCAAGAAAAGCATTGCAGGTGCGTCTTGATAAATTAAATGACCAGAGCCGGAAAGATAATGTCGTAACCTTTGAGCAGTTGGGGGTAGACAGGCTGTTTGTGGATGAGAGCCACAATTACAAGAACCTGTTCCTTTATACGAAAATGAGGAATGTGGCAGGTATCGCACAGACAGAAGCACAGAAGTCATCTGATATGTTTGCCAAGTGCCAGTATCTTGATGAAATCACGGGCGGCAAGGGTGTAACTTTTGCGACCGGAACGCCAATTTCCAACAGCATGACGGAGCTTTACACGAATATGCGTTATCTTCAGTATGGAACGCTCCAAAAGCTGGGACTGGGACATTTTGACGCATGGGCGGCTTCTTTTGGAGAAACACAGACCGCCATAGAGCTTGCACCGGAGGGCTATACTTTAGTAGGACGATAAATAATGCGTTCCTAAATTGAAAATAGGTTATCAAAGTCGGTTGCAGAATTTCAAAAAATATTTTTTTAATTCTTTGAAAAACAGTTCCGCTTTGTATCCCTATTTTCTCCTATTGGTAGAGGGAGTAATACTTTTAATACCAAAACAGATTACATAAAGAAAGGAGGATAAGAGAATGTCAAGGACTTCAAAGATTACAGCACTTTATGAGCGTTTATCAAGAGATGATGACCTTAATGGTGAGTCAAACTCAATCACCAACCAAAAACAATACTTGGAAGATTACGCCCGAAGAAATGGCTTTACGAATATCCGTCATTTTACTGACGATGGTTTTTCGGGTGTGAATTTCAATCGTCCGAGTTTTCAGGAGTTGATTAAGGAAGTAGAAGCAGGAAATGTCGCAACGATTATTGTTAAGGATATGAGCCGATTAGGACGAAACTATCTGCAAGTCGGTTTTTATACGGAAGTTCTGTTTCCACAGAAAGATGTCCGTTTTCTTGCAATAAACAACAGTATCGACAGCAACAATGCTTCTGATAATGACTTTGCCCCGTTTTTGAATATTATGAACGAGTGGTACGCCAAAGACACAAGCAATAAAATCAAGGCTGTGTTTGATGCCCGTATGAAAGACGGAAAGCGTTGCAGCGGTTCAATTCCTTATGGATATAACCGATTAGCAACCGACAAACAAACGCTTGTCGTTGACCCTGTGGCTTCTGAGGTGGTAAAGCGTATCTTTCTGCTTGCCAACGAGGGCAAAAGTCCGAGAGCAATCGCTGAATTGCTTACCGAAGAAAAGGTTTTAATTCCGGCGGCACACGCAAAGGAATATCACCCCGAACAGTATAATGGAATAAAGTTTACAGACCCGTATCTTTGGGGAATGTCAACTATAAGAGCAATTTTGAGCAGACAGGAATATCTCGGTCATACCGTTTTGCGTAAATCGGTAAGTACGAATTTCAAACTGCACAAAAGGAAGAATACCGATGAAGATGAACAGTATGTATTTTATAATACGCACGAGCCTATCATCACGCAGGAACTTTGGGACAGCGTTCAGAAGCGAAAGAAACGAGCGAGCAGGACAGCAGCCAAAGGTACGCACAGCAACCGTTTAAGCGGTTATTTGTACTGTGCTGATTGTGGCAGAAGGATGACCCTGCAAACGCATTACAGCAAAAAAGACCGTTCGGTGCAGTATTCTTACCGTTGTGGTGGATATGCAAGCAAAGTAAACTCTTGTACTGCCCATTCGATTAGTGTTGATAATGTTGAAGCCTTGATATTATCGGCTGTAAAAAGATTATCAAGATTTGTTCTGAATGACGAAGAAGCCTTTGCAAAGGAACTGCAAGCCTTATGGAATGAAAAGCAGACAGAAAAGCCAAAGCACAATAAATCGGAATTGCACCGTTTTCAGAAGCGATACGATGAACTTTCCAAACTTATTCGTGGGTTGTACGAAAATCTTGTTTCGGGATTACTGCCCGAAAGACAGTACAAGCAACTGATGAAGCAGTACGATGATGAACAGGCTGAACTGGAAACGAAGATTGAGGAAATGGAAAAGGAACTTACCGAAGAAAAAGTAAATGCTGTTGATATTAAGCATTTCATTTCCTTGATACGCAAGTGTAAAGAGCCGACAGAAATTTCCGATTTGATGTTTGCTGAACTCATTGACAAGATTGTGGTATATGAAGCAGAGGGCGTTGGAAAAGCAAGGACACAAAAGGTTGATATTTATTTCAACTATGTCGGACAGGTGGATATTGCTTATACGGAAGAAGAACTTGCCGAAATAAAGGCACAGGAAGAACAGATTGAAACGGAACGACTGGCAAGACAGCGTGAGCGTGAAAAAGCATACCGAGAGAAGCGAAAGGCGAAAAAACTCGCTGAAAACGGTGGAGAAATCGTAAAAGCAAAGGTATGCCCCCATTGTCAAAAGGAGTTTGTGCCTACAAGCAACCGACAGATATTCTGTTCAAAAGATTGTTGCTATCAGGCAAGGCAGGACAAGACAAAAGCCGACAGAGAAGCTGAAAAAGGAAATCATTATTATCGTCAGCGTGTCTGTGCTGTGTGTGGCAGTACCTACTGGCCTACACACAGTCAGCAGAAATTATGTTCCGAAGAATGTCAAAAGCAAAATCACAACGAGAAATCTTTGGAATTTTACCACAAGAAGCAAAAGGAGAAATCAAAATGCAACGATTTATCACAGACGAAAGAACCGGTATCCAGTACGAACTCATCGGAGATTATTACTATCCCTGCTTGACGATAGAAGAACCTCCTACTCTCACAAAATACGGAAGAATGAGGGAAAGATATTTAAGAGAGTACAAGAAAGTCTTATATTATAATCTGCTTACAAGCGGAAAGTTATATGAACACCTTGCTGAAATTGATACTTCGGCGTGCAATATGGCGGAGTATCTGATAAAGGAAATGGCAAGAAAGCAAGGGGTAACGGAACAACTGAAAGCGGAGGATATGATGAGATGGGTCGGATTGATGAATAATATCCGAGCCTGTGCAGATGAGATTGTATTGAACGATATTGTGTATTCCTAATAGCATACCAGCCGAAAAGGAACTGCTGTCTTTACTGATGGCAGTTTTCTTTTTCGGGAAGTATTCAAGAAGTCATTAAGTTGCGAGTGTAATGGAAGTAGCTATAATGAAATACTTATTTTGACTGCTAAAAACATACATAGGGGTATCAACATACCACCCCACCGATTTTTAGGAATTGAGCGTTACAGAGTCGATATTCATAAAAAAGCTACAAACAAAGACAGTGAAACCTATTGACAAATACTTGCTTTGTGCATATAATAATAATTAACAATTAGGTTAATTGTTAAAGGAGGTTGTATAAATGGGATTGCAGCAGACACTAAAAGCTCTGGCTGACCCGATTCGTCGTGAAATTCTGAATATGCTGAAAAAAGGACGAATGTCAGCGGGTGAAATTACCGAGCATTTTTCCGTAACAGCCCCATCTATTTCAAGACATTTATCGGTACTGAAAGATGCTGATTTAATCAGAGATACAAGAGAGGGAAAATTCATTTTCTACGAAATTAACACCTCTGTTTTGGAGGAAACAATGCTTTGGATTGCAGCTTTGAAAGGAGATGGCGACAATGCTTAAAAAGAATAAATCAAGAATCATAATTTCATCCATCATTATTTTACTGCCGATGATATTTGGTCTCATTATGTGGGATAAGTTACCTGATACTATGACAACCCACTGGGGAGCAGATGGAAATGCTGATGGGTTCAGCGGAAAGGTTTTCGCTGTTTTCGGTTTGCCAGCCATTACTTTGATATTGCATTTTGTTTGCTTGTTGTTTACACTTTTTGACAAGAAACAGAAAGAGCAGAATCCCAAGGCATTAGGTATGATTTTCTGGATTTTGCCTGTTGTATCTCTTTTCACAAATGGAATAATGTATCGTACTGCATTTGGAAAAGAATTTAATATGGAATGGCTTATGCCCGCACTATTAGGAGCAATGTTCATTTGTATGGGCAATTATCTGCCTAAAGTAAAACAAAATCGAACCCTTGGAATTAAAGTTTCTTGGGCATTAAACAATGAAGAAAACTGGAATAAAACCCATAGATTGGGCGGTAAGGTTTGGGTTGTCGGCGGACTGATTATGCTGTTTTCAGTTTTCCTCCCACTTACAGCAATGGTGTGGATTATGGTCTGCGTGATTGCCGTTATGGTGATTGTTCCTATTGTTTATTCCTATTACATTTATAAGCAACATCAAAAAGAAGGTATTGTATATACTACACCACCACGAAGCAAAGCAGAAAAGATTGCAATTAGAATATCCTCTATTATCGTTCCTATCATCCTTATTGGAGTTGCAGTTTTGATGTTTACAGGTAATATAGAAGTTCATTGTGAGGACACCTCGTTTACCATCAATGCAACTTATTGGTCAGATTTAGAGATTGATTATTCCGAGGTAGATACCATCGAGTATCGCAAAGATTTAGATGTGGGAGTACGAACAAACGGGTTTGGCTCGGCAAGATTGTCGATGGGCATTTTTCAGAATGACGAGTTTGGTTCTTATACCTTGTACGCATATACGGGTGCCAAAGAATTTGTTGTACTAACATCTGGAACGAAAACCCTTGTTATTGGAATGAGCGATGTCGAAGATACTCAAGCAATTTATGATACAATGCTTGAAAAAATAGGCGAGTAACACCTGCGATGCCAAATGAAAAACTGAAAAGTTACCCATTATATCGCCTCACACAAAAAATATATCAGACAAAAAACATCGTAGAAATACGGTGTTTTTTTGTTACTCAAAACCTACAATTTCATACATAACCACAGGTTAGTACACAAATACCTTGTGTGATTTTTTGAAAGGCTTAGAAAGGCAATTTTGTCCGATTTTCGCCCCGAAAAATGACAGAAACAAGGCAGTAAGTATCTTTCCTGTGGTTTTTTTATTTCCAGACGGAAAGGAGGACTTTATGCCGAGAATGAGCAAGAAACGGAAACAAGAGTGGGCATTGTTTCTGAACGAAAGAAATCGCATTACCTACAACGGACTTTGCAGAAAGTGCAGTAATGACTGCAAGCAGAGTTTTCAGTGTATCGTGGTGCATTGCCCTAAATATTTATCAAAAAGGAGAACGAAGAACAATGAAGCAAATGGAAAATGAAATGAATGTAAATGTACCTCTTGAAGTTGTCAAGGCAAGTGAGATTGAACCGAAAGAAGTGAAATGGCTGTGGTATCCGTATATTCCGTTCGGCAAGGTTACGCTCTTGCAGGGCGATCCTGGCGATGGGAAAAGCAAGTTAATGCTTTCCATAGCCGCCCTGCTCTCAAAGGGAGAACCTCTCCCCTTTACCGAAGAAGAAACAGAGCCTATGACAGTCATCTATCAGACAACGGAAGATGATGCAGACGATACGGTAGTCCCCCGTTTTAACTCTGCCGGTGGGAACGGAGAAAATCTTATCTTCATCAAAGAAGATGAAAAATCTTTATCCTTTGGAGATAACCGTATTGCTGAAGCAATCGAAAGGTATCACGCAAAACTTTTAATTCTTGACCCGATGAGTTCCTATATCGGAGAGAACTGTTCAATGAACAATGCCAACGAAACAAGGGCAGAGTTTAATCACTTGATTGCAGTTGCAAAAAATACAGGCTGTGCCATCGTGATTATCGCTCATATGAACAAGATGAGAGATACCAACCCTCTTTATCGTACCAACGGTTCTATTGATATTGCGGGTGCTGCAAGAAGTATTCTTGCAATCACACGCACACCGAACAAAGAAGCACCGGCGGAAAGATATATGGTTCAAGTGAAATCCAACCTTGCCCCGACAGGCTCTGCAATTCTCTTTGAGGTTGCAGAAAAGGGAGTGGACTTTATTTCTGAAATGGAAATGACAGCAGAAGAAGCGTTCCAGTCCCTTGCCCCTAAAATGGGCAGACCGAACGACAAGGAAATCAAGGCGAAAGAATTTCTTTTAGAAATGCTGAAAGACGGAGAAATGCTTTCTTCGGATTGCGAAGAAAGACTTGAAGCCGCAGGGTTCAAGAAATCGACCATCAAAAAGGCAAAGAAGAAAGCAGGCGTTATCTCACGAAAACGAGGCTTTCTGTGGTACTGGTCTTTGCCGATGGGCGATATACCGAGAGAATAAATGCAGGCTGTCTGATGGGAGGACAGTCTGTTTTTATGATTGAGGTATCAAAAGGAGGTCAAGGGGGAACTCCCTTGCCCACGACATCTTTGCAGACGAAGTCTGAAAGTGTCATAGTGGGTTACACACATTCAAAGAATGTTGTGTAATGGCTTCGCCCTGCCGAGAAAGGAGAACGAAAAATGGCAAAAAACAACAAGGCGGATATGAGTTGTGCAAGGGTAAAAAAGTACACCGCTTCTGATGTGAGTAAGGCAGAAAGACACAACGAACGCAAGAATGAAACCTATGAAAATATGAATGTGATTGCGGAACGAATACCTTTTAATGTGCATTTCAAAAAGCCGACTGCCCCGACCTATATGGAACAGTTAAAGCAGATGGAAACAGACGGTCAGGTGTCGCTTCGTGGGTTAAGGAAAGACGCAACGCTGTTTAATGAGATTGTGATTGATGTGAACACGATGTACTTCGAGCGTAACGGCGGTTATGAATACGCAAAGCAGTTTTATGAAGAAGCCTACCATTTCATTGTAGAAAAATTCGGTGCAGATAATGTTATATCGGCAGTAATGCACGCTGATGAAATCAATGTGGCAGCAACCGAAGAACTTGGAAAAGAGGTTTATCATTATCATCTTCACGCTATGGTTCTGCCTGTGGTGGAGAAAGAAATCCTATGGAGTAAGCGTTGTAAAAACCCCGAACTGCGAGGAACGGTCAAGGAAGTGGTTAATCAGATAAGCCATTCAAAGAAATGGAAATCGGATATTCCAATGACCGATGAAAAAGGAAATCCATTGTTAAAGAAGAACGGTAAGCCGATGTTTCGAGCTTCGTACAGCATACTGCAAGATGAACTGTTTAATTATATGACGGAACGAGGGTTCAAAGGCTTTCAGCGTGGCGAATACGGAAGTACAGCAGAGCATTTGACTTCCCTGCAATATCAAATCCAACAGGACAAAGAGCGATTGGAGAAGTTGCAGAAGCGTATTCAAAAGGAACAGGTTAAGTATGAGCCTGCCCGTCATATTTCCAAAACCTTAAACGAGATTGACAGTATGGGACAGAAAACATTCACAGGCAAAATGGCAATTTCCCAAAAGGACTATTCTGAGCTGACTGCCCTTGCCAAAGAGGGTATTACCAGTCGTGCGGAAATCAAAAAATTTGAGCAGAGTGCAAATTTTTACCGACAGAAGTATATGGACAGTGCAAACGCATTGGAACGAATGAAAACCAAATACAACGAACTGAAAGAAAAGTGCAGACCTTTTCTTGAAGCGTTGGAACATTTCCCCGAAGTTGCCAAACTTTTTACCGAAAAAGTGAAGCAACTTTTTTCTTTTAAGGAAGCACAGGAACGAGCCGAAAAAGAAGCAAGGGAAAAAGAAAGACAGGAGCGTATCAAGGCACGAAAGAGCAAGCGAGGTATGGAAAGATAACCTTTTCCATTATACTCACGACTTAATGACTTCTTGATATGTTCCGATGAAACAGGCTGTATTTGTGGGGTGTTCCAAACGGAATGCCCCACAATCAATTTATGAAAAGGAGAAAATGATTATATGAAAGAGAATACTTTATCTTATACAACACGAATAGGCAAAACAACTTTTATTGTCAATGTGAAGCAATCGGAAAGTGCGAAGAAGCCTTTGAATACGGTGTTTCAAGAAATATGCAGACACGAGATGTTGGGAGATTTTTCAGCGGATAAATATTTGAATTTAGAAAACTTACAAAAATCATCTTGACAAACTCGTTCCCGAAGGAACCGGATACCGGGCAAAGACGAGGTTTGCAAAATTCTTTAATTTACCGGAACTGATCAGTCTTTTCAAGGAAAGTGCCGACATTCAGACACCGGATATGCTGAAACTTCCAGTGCCGGAAGCGGAGTATGAAAATGTGGTTCTAAAGCCGAGCGAGTTCCAGAAAGATATGGTAGCGTCCCTAGCGGAACGTGCCGAAGCAGTCCGGGACAGGCAGGTACAGCCTTACGAGGACAACATGCTAAAGATTACCAATGACGGAAGAAAGCTGGCGCTTGATCAGAGATTACTCAATGATATGCTGCCGGATGAGGAAAATTCCAAAGCGGCAACCTGTGTGGAGAAAGCCTATGAGATATGGGAGAACACCAAAGAGCAGAAGTCAGCACAGTTGATTTTCTGTGATCTTTCTACACCGAAAGGCGATGGCACTTTCAATGTGTATGAGGATATAAAAAATAAGCTCATGGAAAAAGGAGTGCCGGAGAATGAGATAGCATTTATCCATGATGCCAATACAGAACTCAGAAAAGCGGAGCTGTTTGCAAAAGTAAGAAGCGGACAGGTTCGTTTTTTATTAGGTTCCACCGCCAAAATGGGAGCCGGTACGAATGTGCAGGACAGACTGATTGCATTGCATCATCTGGATGTGCCTTGGCGTCCTTCTGATGTAGGACGGATTTTGCGGACATTCAAAATAAAAAAGAATGTGGAGGTAACAG
>ENA-OPSC01000311-OPSC01000311.1-human-gut-metagenome-genome-assembly--contig:-NODE-311-length-27111-cov-6.862988_pt1 | contig 27111 bp, 19 predicted proteins | sample MGYA00241800_ERZ501891 | MGnify/ENA primary metagenome ERZ501891 (study PRJEB25962, sample SAMEA2042407) | human gut metagenome | biome: human gut; feature: human-associated habitat; material: faeces...
GTCGGGGCTTTAGCCGGGGTGCCATGCGGCACCCCGGGGTATCCGGTATTACCCGTCCTTTCGGGCGGCTATCCCGGGGGAGGGGGCAGGTTCTCCACGTGTTACTCAGCCGTTCGCCACTCGCTTCCCTCCGGAGAGGGGTGCCGTTCGACTTGCATGTGTTAGGCGCGCCGCCAGCGTTCATCCTGAGCCAGGATCGAACTCTCCGTCCAAAATATCTGGGCTTCGAGCCCGTCCGGTCCTCTCAGTCCATCGCTGATCGGTTCCGTTCGATTCATATGGTTCTGTATAGGAAAAGGAATTTCTCGGGGCCGCCTCTCGGCGGCCTTGCGAAAAACAAATCCAAGTTAGACCATTTCAAATGGTTCGATGTCTGCCCGGATGCGACACTGAATGTGTCCATCCTCGCAGTATCCGGTTCTCAAGGTGCACGCTTTGCGGCTCATCCGGTCCGACCGGGCCGCGCGGCAAGGAGATATATTGCCAGACCGGAGGGGCGCCGGGGGCGGGAATCGCGCACTCCATATTTTGTTCACAAATGAATAGGTCCCTCAGTCGCATCACTGAGGTTAAAACTGAAGCATTGGCTTCTGATATTGGCGATGACCAGCTGGTTTATAGGTGTTAAGGCATCGGTCATCTCTGGAGCGCCACTTTACTCCAAAAGCATCAGCTATTTGTTTCCCGTCGGTAAAAGGCAGGTTTTGTTCGCCAAGCGTTCTTATATATAGAGAAGTTCGGGTTCGAACCCGTGGCGCGGCAACAAAAAAGCGACCAACCGGAGTCGATCGCTTTCTATTCTATGGTGGGCCGTCAGGGGTTCGAACCCTGGACCTTGGGATTAAAAGTCCCCTGCTCTGCCAGCTGAGCTAACGGCCCGCGGGTGGCATTGTACCACGGTCTGGGACTATTCCCAACTCCATTGGCCGTTCTGGAAAATCACAACTTCACGTCCATCAGGCGTAATGCCCGTAATATCGATGTCGTCCGTGCCAATCATAAAATCGACGTGCGTGCTCGAGACGTTAACGCCATGCTCCAGGAGCTCTTCCTTGGACATGTCATACCCACCCTCGATGCATTCGGGGAAACCGACACCTAGCGCGAGATGGCAGCTAGCGTTCTCGTCATAGAGCGTATCGTAGAACAGTACGCCACTTTCGCGGATCGGCGTGTTCTTGGAGATGAGCGCGACCTCTCCCAGGTGAGCAGCGCCCTCGTCAGTATCGATGATGCTTGCGAGCGTTGCCTTGCCCACACGGGCATCGTAGTCCACTACGCGGCCGCCCTCGAACTTAATCCAAAAATCGTCGACCTTATTGCCATGGTGGATGAGTGGCATGGCCGAGTACACGATACCGTCGGCGCGCATGCGATCGGGCGAAGTGAAGACTTCCTCGGTGGGAATGTTGGGGAAGAAGGGGTGCCCTTCGGGCGTCTTGCCCTTGCCGCCGGCCCACTCGTGACCTTTCGTCATGCCAATCGTCAGATCGGTTCCATTTGCCGCGGCGTAATGCAGGTAGTCGAAACGATTGTCGTTCAGAAAACGCAGGTTCTTTTCGAATGCGGCGTCATGGAGTTCCCAGTCGCTCTCTGGGTCCTGGCCATCGGCGCGCGCGGTGTGCAGAATCGCATTCCACAGCTTATAGATTGCAACCTCATCGGCGTCTCCCGGGAACACCTCGTGCGCCCAAGCCACGACCGGAGCGCCGGCGATGCACCACGGATTGATGTTGTAATCCAGTCCACGGCGGAAAACTTTGCATTGCGTATTCCTCGCCTTGGATGCCGCGGCCGGCTTGGCTGGATCGATGCCCTTGAGGGCCGCAGGATCCGCCCCCTCGATAAAGACAAAGCAGGCACCATCCTGGGCCAGGGAATCCAGCTGCATGCGCTTCCACTCGGGCGTCTGCTCAAAATAGCTTTTATCGACATGCTCGTACGTGAGCCTCGTCACGGCATCATCGGCCCAAATGACCGTCACGTGGCCAGCGCCGGCGGCATAAGCCTCCGCGACCACCACGCGGGCAAAAGGCGCGCACTCGACCGGAGACTGAACGACAACCTCCTGGCCGGGCTTGACGTTTACGCCCTTGCGGACAACCAGACGCGCATAGTTTTTAATCTTGGGCTCCAGGGCCTTCATGCCCTCCAGAGCTTCTTCGACCGTCAGGGCAGCTCGAATCATGTGCCACTCCATCTATCTATAGAACAGTAAAAAGCGCGCCGCAAAAACGACGCGCCTTATATCTTAGCGATAAGTATGCATGCAAACGCTATTTCTTCTTGGAGTCCTTTTTGTCCTCCTCGGCAGCCGCGCGCTCAATAAGAGCGTTGAGCTTGTTCTCGGACATGCCCTCGGCCTGCGTGCGGTACATGTTACGCAGGGGACGAATACGAACGAAGTCGTAAATAAAGTCACCCAAAATGACGACGTAGGACAAAACGATGCCGACCATCTGGACAGGGCTGGACACCATGCCAGCGGGAGCGAAGTAGAGCGAAGCCCAAATTGCCACGACGAGTACCATGCCGATAGTAAGCACGGCCCACCAGATACGACGGCGCTTGGTGTAGTCCTCATCCTGCTTGAGAAGGATATTCGACACCGTGTAGATGCGGTCCTCCTTGGCGCGCTGCTTAGCCTTGCGGGCGCGCTTCTCCTCTTTAGAGAGGCCCTCGAGATTCTCGCCCTTCTCGAGCTCTTTGCGGCGTGCCTTAGACGAAGCCGGCACGACGCGGACAGAGCTCGCTGCCTGACGGGCGGGCTTGGCGGATGCAGCGGACTTGCGCGCAACCCCGGTAACCTCGTGGGATTGCGTGCGCTTGTTCGTGGCGCTACGGGTACTCACTTATGCGTTCTCCTTCATGCTTGTGAACTGGGAGCCCGTGATGATCTGGAAGGCCTCGCGATAGCGCTCGGACGTGCCATCGATGACCTCGGCGGGCAGGTGCGGGGTCTCCCCCGTCATATCCCAGTTGGCTTTGAGCCAATTGCGGACGAATTGCTTGTCGTAGCTGGGCTGAATCTTGCCCTCCTCGTAGCTGGCGGCAGGCCAGAAACGGCTGGAGTCGGGCGTGAGGCACTCGTCGATCAGCGTAACCTTGCCATCGATGACACCGAACTCGAACTTGGTGTCGGCAATGATGATGCCACGGGTCGCTGCATACTCGGCGGCAGCCTTGTAGATCTTGAGGGAAAGGTCGCGAATCTGCGTGGCGATGTCCTCGCCCACGATCTCGCAGCAACGCTCGAACGAGATGTTCTCGTCGTGGTCACCGATCTCGGCCTTCGTGGACGGCGTAAACAGCGGCTCGGGAAGCTTGGAAGCCTCGGTCAGGCCCTCAGGCAGCTGGATGCCGCAGACGGTGCCGTTCTCGTCGTAGGTCTTCTTGCCCGAACCGGTCAGATAGCCGCGGACGATGCACTCGATAGGAATCGTCTGGGCCTTCTTAACCAGCATGGCGCGGCCGGCGAGGTAGTCACGATACTCAGCAAACTCCTCAGGGAAATCCGCCGGGTCGATGGAAACGAGGTGGTTGGGAACGATGTCGGCAAACTTATCGAACCAGAATGCCGAGATGCGGTTGAGCACCTCTCCCTTAAACGGAATCTCGTCGGGAAGAATGAAGTCGAACGCAGAAATGCGGTCGGTGGCGACCATCAGCAGGTTTTCACCGGCATCGTAGATATCACGAACCTTGCCACGGGAATCCGGACGACGCTCCATCGTTGTCACGTGAGTCACTCCTTACCAAAATACGACAGTAATGCGGGTTCTTTCCCGCACGTTTTCGCAAACTCGGAGCGGCAGGGACGAAACCCCTCCTTCACCGAATAGCGAAAAGCTAGTGCTCCATTGTAGTAGATGCCGCGTCCGCCGTGTGCTCGCGAGGCAGATGAATCGTAAAAGTCGTACCCTTTCCAAGCTCCGACTCCACGGATATGTAGCCGTGATGGCGCTCGACGATCTGTTTAGTCACGGCGAGGCCCACGCCCAGACCGCCCGCCTCACGGGCACGGCTGGCATCGGCGCGCCAAAAACGGCCGAAGATGCGCGACAAGTCATCCTTGGCAATACCGATGCCGGTATCAGAAACGGCGATGCTGACGTGTTTGCGGTCACTGAGCACCGACACCACGACCCAACCGCCCTCGGGGGTGTAGCGCATGGCGTTGCTCATGAGATTGATGACGCATTGTGTGATCATGTCGGGATCGGCTTCGACGACATCGTCGTGACCTTGGGTCTCGTCAGCAAAGCGCAAGCGCAGATCGCGGTCGACAAACAGGCGCTCCTGGGCATTGACGATGGAACGCACGAAAGGAACCATGTCCACCGGCTCAAGGTTGAGCGGAGCCGTGCTGTTTTCCATGCGCGACAGGTCGAGCATCTGCTGCACCAGACGAGCCAGGCGACGCGTCTCGGAAGCAACAGTCTCCAAGTGCTCATCGTCGGTAGGATATACGCCATCCTGCATGGCCTCGACCGTTGCGAGCATGGCCATAAGCGGAGTGCGAAGTTCGTGAGCCACGTCCGAGGTCAAACGTTTCTCGTGTTTCATATCCTTCTCGAGCGATGTGGCCATCTCATCGAATGTCTCGCCCAGTTGATCGATCTCGTCATCGCCGCGCAAGCCCGTACGAGCAGACAGATCGCCATCGCGAATTTGCTTGGCCGTGCTGGTAATACGGTGAATCGGCTTGGTGAGCATGCGCGACACGAGTGATCCGATAACGACCGAAATGCAAACTGCAACAACCGCAGCAAGGGCCATGGCGTTAAAGGTCTTCTCCCTAAACGCAGAATCTGCCTTGGTGAGCAAGGCATCGGAGCCGATGGCCCACAGCTTTACTTGTCCGACATGCTCGCCGGAAGACGTTATGATTTCGACGTTTGCAACGCTATCGGAGCCGGTGGGAGCCGACGAGACCGGACTATGCGATGCTTTTTTCCCGCTCGAGCTGCTCGACGGCGATTCGTTCTCGCGCACATCGGCGGTCGCGCTTGCCGAAGGCCATGAGTCGTCATAAACGACAACGCCTTTCTTGTTGACGACCTGCATACTCAGGTCGTCGGACACCAAACTTGATGTCGCGACCGTACGTAGCTCGCCCGCAGTCCAATTGCCGTTTTCCTCATACGACGTCGCAAGCTTTTCGGCAGTGGAATTTGCGATTTCGACGATATTGGAGCGCGTGTAATCCGAAAAGACCGTGCCCCACACAACAGAGACCACGCCCACCAGCACCAATACCGTCATGAGCGATGTCAGAGCAAAAGCAAGTGCCATGCGCGAGGGATAGCTCATCGTTGGCCGTGAATCGGAGCGAGGCGTGTTCCAACTAGCCTTGGAACCCGCCTCGCTCTCCTGCTTGTGCTTTTGTCCGATTTCAAAGCGCGCAGGTGTCATATGTGATTTCCCTATTTCTCGTCCGACTTATCGGTCTTGGCCGGAGCCTCGAAGCGATAGCCGACACCGTGGACGGTGTAGAGCCACTTGGGCTTCTTGGGATCATCGCCCAGCTTGGCGCGAAGGTTCTTCACGTGGCTATCGATGGTGCGCTCATAGCCCTCAAAGTCGTAGCCGAGCACCTTCTCGACCAGCTCCATGCGGTTGTAGACGCGACCGGGGTGACGGGCAAGCGTGGTGAGCAGCTTAAACTCGGAAGCCGTCAGGTCGACTTCCTTGCCCTCGACCAAAATCTTGTGGCCCGAGATATCGATGACCAGATCGCCGAAGTCGAGTACCTCGACGGCTGGCTCGTCGGCCTGATGGGCACGGCGGAACAGAGCGCGAACGCGCGCGACAAGCTCGCGCGGCGAGAACGGCTTAATCAGATAGTCGTCGGCGCCGAGCTCAAGACCGATAATACGGTCCTCGATCTCGCCCTTGGCAGTCAGCATGATGATGGGGACATCCGAGGTATCGCGAATGGTGCGGCAAACGCGCTCGCCGGGGATCTTGGGGAGCATAAGGTCGAGCACGACCAGGTCAAACTGATGCTTCTCGAACTCCTCGATCGCGGACTGGCCGTCGCCGACACCCACAACCCAGTAGCCTTCGCGCTCGAGATAGGCAGCGACGGCGTCACGGATTGCCTTCTCATCCTCGACCAGCAGAATCTTTTTTGCATCTGAAGCCATAACACGGCCCCCCTGTCTCAATCAGCTAAGAACAAGCCCATTTTAACGCACCTGAGCCCGCCGGATGCCACTATGACGCGGCAGCTCGGCGGGCGGTACTCACAATTACAACGCGTTTATTCCCCTGTTGGCGCCTTTTTAACCCCTCTAAGCTTAAAGAGAGAATAGGCGTGCGGTGACCGTCTCGGGTATACCCTGGCTGTTGCGCACCGTGGCGTACGTAAGAAATGAGTCCGATTTTCCCGCCGTAGCTGGATAATCGCCATATTCCAAAGCGCGGTCGGGCGACAGTAGCGAGCCATAGGTCTTGGCAGAGGTGTCGATGAGAAAATGCGATGCCTGTACCTTAACGAGATATTTATTCTTCTTGCCGGCAGCACATGCGAGCGGCTCGCGGGACAGGAAGAGGTATGGCCCTCCCTCATTACCGATATACGTGCCCATGTTGCCCAGGCTGCCCACGCCACTATAGGTCGCCTCGATAGAAAACACGAAGGTATCGCCCATATATACGGCCTCGAAAGGCGAGACTGACGAGGGAAGGACTAGCTGGGCACGTTTGGTGTTGTTGCCATCGGTCAGATCGATTGCCGTTATGCCGTAGTAGACGCCCTCGTCGTTGCGGACACGCGGCGAGATGGTCAAAATGCCGTCGCTCACGCGCGGGGCCGACGCAAAGCGGCCCGTCGATTTCCAAATTGTCTCGGCCTTGGATTCATCAAGCGAGCGACGATAGCAAAACGAATCACTACTCGTTTTATTGCCGCCTGCCGAAGGCATTTTATACCAGATGGCTGATGACCCGAACGTCGTAAACAGTGGCGGATCGTAGTCCTTGCCACCTCGATCGAGCTCAACCACGTCGCCAGAGAGCGAAGCGCCCGACAGATTTTGAGCGTAGAGCTTCCACGATGAACTGGCAAAGTTCATCTCAACCCACGCAAACACGCCGTCGCCGGCACGGACATCGTAAAAAGCATATCCCGTGCCCTCGATAGGATTCTCAATTAATGTGGTAAGCGAGCCATCGCCCAGGTTGAGCACACCGAGTGTGTTGGCGTGCAGTGCCGATGCGGGCGCCATCATTGCCGCAGCATAGTCACCATCGCAGTAGTACAGCAACGTGCCCAGCGGCAGCGTCCACGATGCCGCCGGCTCAAGATCGATGTCAACTGCCTCGTACTCATCAGTGATCGAGACAATCTTCGAATCGTCCTTGATAACCTGCGGCTCGCCAGCGGCATCATCACTGGTGCCTGTTTTTTTCGAACATCCGGCAAGCACCGTGGCAGCGCCCGCGGCAGCTCCACCGAGCACAAAGCCGCGACGCGATATTCCGTTCTTGATGTGGTCGGCGATACCCATTAGGCGATCTCGGCGCGAGCGGCCTCGATAGCGCGCGTAAGCTGATCGGCGCAAGAGGTCTTCTTCATGCCGCAGGTATTGCCGGCAAGAACCTCGATCACACGGTCAGCAGGAGCGCCCTCGACCAGTTTGGAGATGGCCTTGAGGTTGCCATCGCAGCCGCCGGTAAACTCAACGCCCAGCACCTTGCTGCCGTCATCGGAAAGGTCAAGGTGAATATTGCGAGAGCATACACCCTGCGGCTTGTAATCAAACGAAATCATGCGATCCCCTCTCAGAATGTTATTCGAGACGACTATTATCCCCGTCTTTCCCGAAATGCAACGAGGCGCTTTGCCGGCAACACACATTACCAGCAAAGCGCCCTAAAAAGCTAACGTTATGCCCGAACCTACTCGAAGCTCAGCTGCTCCAGACGATCAAAGACCGTGTCGATACGGGTGAGGAAGTCCCACGGATCAAAGATCTCGTCGAGCTTCTCCTGACTGACGGTGCAGCGCGGGTCGGCCTCGAGACGCTCCTTAAAGGTGGGGCCGGAGACACAATCCTGCACCTCGCGCCAGGTTGCCATGGCGTTCTCCTGCACAATGGCGTACGCGTCCTCGCGGGTGATGCCCGTGTCGACGAGGGCCAGCAGCACCTTGGAGGAGAAGATGAGGCCGCGGGTCTTATTGAGGTTGGCCATCATGCGGGCAGGGTACAGCTGCAGGCCGTCGATAACGCGGATGAGGCACTGGAACATGTGGTCGAGGGCGATGAAGCTGTCGGCCTGGGCGACACGCTCGGCAGAGGAGTGCGAAATGTCACGCTCGTGCCACAGGGCGACGTTATCGAAGGCAACCTGGGCGTTGGACTTCACGACGCGCGACAGACCGCAGACCTTCTCCATGGTGATCGGGTTGCGCTTGTGCGGCATGGCGGAGCTGCCCTTTTGACCCTTGCGGAACGGCTCCTCGGCCTCGAGGGTATCGGTCTTCTGCAGATTGCGAACCTCGGTAGCGATGCGCTCGCAGGTGGCCGCGGTGGTGGCGAGAACGCCGGCGAGATAGGCGTGATGGTCGCGGCTGATAACCTGCGTGGACAGCGGGTCGTGAACCAGACCCAGGTGCTCGCAGACATACTCCTCGACAAACGGTTCGATGGAGCTGTACGTGCCAACAGCGCCCGAGATGGCACCGAAGGCAACATTCTTGCGGGCGTCCTCAAGACGATCCAGATCGCGCTTGAGTTCCCAGGCCCAAGAGCCGAACTTCATGCCGAAGGTCATCGGCTCGGCGTGGATGCCATGAGTGCGGCCGGCACAGAGCGTGTTGCGCTCCTCAAAGGCGCGACGCTTGCAAATCTCGCCGAGCTTCTTGACGTCCTCGATGATCAGGTCGCAGGCCTGGGTGAGCTGGTAGCACAGAGCCGTGTCGCCCAGATCGGAGCTGGTCATGCCATAGTGAACCCAGCGGCTGGGCTTGGGGTCGCCCTCGGGAACATCGGCGTCGATGTACTCCTTCATGTTGGTCAGGAAGGCGATGACGTCGTGGCGCGTGACCTCCTCGATCTCGTCGACCTTTGCCTTCTCAAAGTTGGCATGGTCGCGGATCCACTGGGCTTCGTCTTTAGAAATGCCGATCTTGCCGAGCTCCGCCTGGGCCTCACAGGCCAGGACCTCGATCTCCTGCCAAATGGCGTACTTGTTCTCGAGGGAGAAGATGTGTCCCATCTCCGGGCGGGTATAGCGATCGATCATAGCGGCTCCTTTTTGGTTATTGGCACGTTGGTCGTAACCCAACCATTGTACCGTGCGCAGGTGCAAGTATGGGCAGCAGGCATTAACCTAACATTTTGGAATTGGAGCGGGCAACGGGACGTCCGCGTATTTGCTTCGCAAATCCGCACCGGCTGCGGTCGATCTCCTCGGATTCACGGAGACGATGGGGAAGACTTTGTTGAATTGGCCGCCCCAAAGTCTCCCGCGCTCGATGGAGCGGGCAACGGGACGTCCGCGTATTTGCTTCGCAAATCCGCACCTGCCGGCGCCTTCGCCTGCTCGCTACAAACGCTTCGCGTTTGTTTTACGCTCGCACCCTGGCGGGTTCGAGTCCCGGCGCTTTATTGAAAAAAGCACGGCACCGGAACGGTGTCGTGCTTTTACTTTTTCTGGAGCGGGCAACGGGACTCGAACCCGCGAGTGTCAGCTTGGGAAGCTGATGCCTTACCACTTGGCGATGCCCGCTTGTGTGTTGGCTAGTATAACGCGGTTGTCTTGTTCGATACAAGGGTGGCGATGCTTGTTTTAGCTGTGGAGATTCGTTTGAAAATCGCATCAATTGTGGAGACGAGGACCTTTGGCCTCCTGTTCTCCTTATCTTCTACCTGCGCTTTTGCCTGATTGTTGTATTTGAGCTCAATTTGTCAGGAATTGGGCAAGCTTTTGGTCAGGCTCCGGTACTTACCCGCATGAACCTCGGGGGTAGCCTCATCCTACGCGTCGCAACCTCCCCATGCGGCGCACGAGGGATAAGGAGCAGCCATGTCCAACGCACCCACGCACTCTGTCCACAGCGCAATCGCAACAGGTCCGCTGCTCCTGCTCCTCTTCCTGCTTTTCGGCTGTCTGGCACCGGGAGCCGCATTTGCCGTCGATGGCTACGACCAGCTCGGCTTCCGCACTATTAGCGATGATTGTGGGCCCTTCTTCATCGGCAAGTATGAAGCTCAAGACGCCTCGATTGCCTACTGCATGAACCAGGAGCGCCCCGGCCCCACCAAGCCGGGCGGCCCATGGCTCAACTTTGATCAAGGCTGGGTGTGGCTCGACGACGAGTTCGCGGCAATCGTTTGTCACGGATATCCTACCGCCACGTCGTTTGGCGGTTACCATCTTTCACCCGATCGCGCCCGCGCCGCCACCCAGCTTGCCGTATGGATGCTCAACGGCACTACCCATGTCGACGGCACCTACTCCTACACAACCGCTCAGGGCAAAACCAAGAGCGGGCACTTTACCGCCGACAATGAAGTCGTGGCGGCTGCGCGGTGGCTCCACGACAGCGCAAAATCAGGAAGCATCAAAGCCGCTCCGCACCGCGCGCGGCGCTATATAGGAACCGTATCGGGCGGCAGCAAACGTCAAGACATGCTCTATGTACTGCCGGCGGTCTCTGTTTCCTTCCAAAAGCAGTCTGCAAACGCTGCCATTACCAGCGGAAACAATACTTATCAGTTTGACGGGGCAACATTCGATGTTTTTGAGAGCGCCAGCGGCGCGCGTGTCGGCACCGTCCAGATGGACAGCAACGGTCGAGCGCAGGCAACACTCCTACCCAACACGGCATACTACCTAGTTGAGATAACAGCGCCAGCTGGTTATATCCCCCTGCACGATCGCATTGCCTTTACCACGACGAATAACGGCGGATACGTCACCATTGATGAACAACCCGGCACCATTACCTTGCGCATTGTAAAGCTCGACGCCGCAACGAATGCAGGCCCCCAAGTTGGAGCTTCGCTCGCAGGAGCAGAATTCGTGTGCGTATCGCAATCAACCCCTGGATGGACACAAACTCTCAGGACCGATGAAAGCGGTCGAGCTACCCTCACCGATGTCCCCCTGGGAACCTTTACCATCTATGAATCGAAGGCGCCCGAGGGCTATTTGCCCTCCGGTGACAGTTGGTCTTACACCGTTGGAGCCGACCAACTCGGCGATTCAGGCGTGGTCGAGATCGAATCTCGCGTTTCCAATATCCCCATTGCGTTTGACCTTGAGATTTCCAAATTCAAGGACTACGGCAATAGCGATCAATCCGGCCTGGAGCAGCCGGCAGGAGATGTTGTCTTTGAGGTTGTCAGTAACAGCTCTCAGCAGGTTGTTGGCACACTGACTACAAACATCTATGGCTTTGCCTCCACCAAAGACCAGCCCGAAGCATGGTTCGGCACAGGCAAGCGACCAGCCGGTGTCCACGGAGCCGTCCCATACGACCGCGCCGGCTACACGGTTCGTGAGGTTCCGGAAACCGTCCCCGAGGGTTTTAAACGTGCGGGGGAATGGACCGTCGAGGCCAATCAGATTTCCGACGGCGCCGAGCTTCAATATATCGTGGACAACCACGCTCTGTCGACGCATCTCCAGATTGTAAAACGCGATGCCCAAACAGGCGCCTCTGTTCCCCTAGCCGGATTCACCTTCCAACTCCTCGACAGCAATCACAAACCTGTCTCACAAACATGCTGGTATCCAGCACATAACGTAATGGACACCTTTACGACTGACGCGACCGGCACCGTCACACTGCCCGAATCGCTCGTGCCGGGCACCTATTATGTACGCGAAACCTCGGCCAAAGAGCCCTATCTTGTCGGCGGAGAGATCGAGGTAAACATACCCGCCGATATAAACCTAACGCCCGTTGCAATCGTCTCGTATTATGACCACGCCGCGACCGGAAACATCAGGATCGTTAAAACCGATGCCGTAGACGGCAGCAGCCTCGCGGGCGCCATCTTTGAGATCCGTGCCTCAGGTGATATCGTGCGCCCCGACGGTAGCATTGCCGCGCTCGACGGCGAGGCTGTCGCTACCGTCACGACGGATGAAACTGGAGAAGCACGCGCGGACGACCTCCCGCTGGGATCTGGCACCGCACGCTACGAGGTTGTCGAGACTCAAGCGCCGACCGGCTTCTTGCTCGACCGGACGCATCATATCGTCGACCTTACCTATGCCGACCAGAAAACACCCGTTGTGGAAGCACGGCTTAACGTATCCGACGATTACACCAAGGTTGATATCTCCAAGGTCGATGCAAGCGGAGAGCAGGAAGTGAAAGGCGCACAGCTCACCTTATATGGTCCCGATAAAACCGAAATAGACTCCTGGACCTCATCCGACAAGCCGCACCGCATCGAACATCTTGCACCCGGTACCTACTCGTTGCGCGAAACGATGTCTCCGCGGACCTATGACCTTGCCGAGGAGATAACGTTTGAAATAAAGGATACGGGAGAAGTCCAATCCGTCGCGATGAAGGATGCGCCCATCGAGATCAAAGGACAGGTCGACAAGCGTCAGGAACTTGTCCAACCTATCGGGAAGGGTCTGTTGGCTAACGGCGATGGAAAAAACCGCGCCGCGATGCAAACCAATACGGATGGGCTTTTCTCCTATACCATCGATGCTCGAAACGATTCCGCTACTTGGGTTGATGAGTTTACGATTACCGATGATCTTGAGTGCGCCAAAGACGGCACGGCGAGATTCGTCTCAATCGAAACCCCCGTCGCCATCGGCGACCTCAACGGTCTGTGCAACGTGTGGTATCGCACGACGCCGTTGGACTCGACAGACGTCGATGAGCCGGCAAACGCGACGCTTGACGATGGGCACGAAAATCCTTGGCTTGAGTCCGACGAAGTAAAAGAGAGTCTGGGTGAAGATTGCCGCCTCGTCGATTACGACGGCTGGCACCTCTGGAAGGCGGATGTCTCGACCACGGAATCCGCCACACTCGAGGCGAAAGAACTCGACCTTTCATCCAATACCGTCGTGACGGGCATTCGCATTGAATACGGTGCGGTAGCCGCCGACTTTACGACTCGAAGCGATACGGATTCTTGGACCCGTGATGATCTCAAAGATGAGCACGACGACCTTGACGATGCCAAAGCAATCCTTGGCACAGATGCTCGGGGCGCAGTCGTGCACATGCAGGCAACGTCGGCTTACACACCCCAAACTGCACTCACCAACAGCGCACGCGTCGATCTTTGCCGCAACGGCGGCGGCGATAAACTTGAGTCACATGACGAGGACAGTGTCATTCAACGCTGTACCCTACCGCAGGACCTACCGGCAACAGGGTCAGCTCCCATCGCCGCTTGCATCACCGCGCTCCTGACCTCGGGTGCCGCAGCCCTATGGTTCGCTCGCCTTAGGTCAATCCCAAAGAAGCGCTAGCGCGATGAAAAAGCGGGGAGCCAGTCCCCCGGCTCGCCCGCTTTCAATCATTTAAATCGCCGCATCTACTCTGCAGACGAAGATCCACCATCAACGATTGCTTGCTCGGACTCAGGAATCCCATCGGCACCCGTGCTCTGTTCTTGCTCCACCTCTTCGCTGATTGCGGAGGCGGGGGTCGAGCCCTTCGCGCCCACGATGTAGGCAGCTCCAAACCCTAACGCAATGGCAATCAAGGTCAAAATCACGTAGACAGGCCAATGGCGCTTAATATACGAAAACACGTTGACTCCTTAGAGCTCCGTCTACGAACGGCGGATAACCTCGGTCACGACCTCGGATACCGTGGCAATGTTCGTCGGGTTGACATTGTGGGGCAGGTCGTCCTCGGTACGAGCGCAAGCCAGACGCGTGCCGTCCACGCCGGCGATGGTGAGGGCTCGGCGGCTCGCCTCGAGCGCGGCGTAGGCATCGGTCTTGGCATAGGGCATCTCGAGCGCGCCACAATCGACATGGAACGACTTGCACACCTTGCTGACCAGGTTCATGATGCGGCGATCGCCCTTGAGCAGCTGCTGTTCGCCCTCAACCGTCACCACCGAAAGCCTACCGGCGCCGACGGATTCAAGATTGATGAAGAAGACGCCGCGGAGCTTATCGCGATGCGAAGCCAAGAAGGCCTTCATACCGGCGCCATCACAATCCGAGGCGCCCGTTGCCACAAACCAGATATCGTGACCGAGCAGCTCATCGTCGCCCATAGAAGCGACAGCCGAGAGCATATCTTCGGAAGAAGCACCGTCGGAAGACGTAGCGCCGCCCTTCCAGCCATCGTTATCGTCCTCGAAATTATCCCACGAACCGATGCCGCGACCGGACTTCTTGGCATCGTAATCGTCTTCGACGCCCAGCCAGTCACTCATGCTGTCCTGTTCGTTTTTCTTTTTACGACCGAACAGGCCGCCCAGGCCGCGCTTGCGAGACTTAGGTGCCGCAGGGGCGGGAGCCGAAATGGTCTCGATCGGCTGTGCGCCCGACGCAACGGGCATAGGAGGCGCAACGGGTGCCGATGTGGGTTCGGGACCCTGAGCGGTAGCAAAGGGGTCGTTGACCTGTGCGGAGGGATCGGGAAGGTCGAACAGCGACGTGCGAGACGCAACGTTTGTCTGCTTCATCGACGGCAGCGACGGATCGGGGACCGAAGCCAGCGGAGACGAGGAGGGTGCAGGCGACGGTGCCGACGCCGGATCGGGAACATTCATCTGCGGACGCGGCGATGCTTGGGAGGAAATCTGGGCCATAAGGGAATCGACCGTTTCGTCCTGAGTGGGAGCGACATCGGCAACCGTGGCACCGGAACCACTCGGGATCGGCATGGTGAAAATCTGCGTGGAGTAAGGCCTCGACCCATCTGTCTCGGGAGCCTCGGAAACCGCAGGCACTTCCTCCTGCTCGACCTCGGTCGAATCACCTTGATCGGCTGCCGCGTATTGCCCTTCGTCACAGTTGACCTCGACGGGCTCGTGCCCGGCGACATCTTGGATTTCGGCAGCATCAATAGGCTCGTCATCGTCTGCCGCGTCGCCCTGCTCATCGGAAACAGGAAGGGGCTCGGCAATCGCGGTGCCTTGCTTTTCAAACGTTATCGTGGAATCGAACTGCGCGGCATCAAACGACATGGTGCTATCGACGTACTGCTGAGCCTCAAAGGACGTTGTAGCTTCGGCGGCGTCGACAGGCACGGACTGCATAGCCTCGTTCTGCTCGAACTCTTGCGCCGCGCGCTCACGTGCCGCCTCGGCTGCCTGCTGCTGAGCGATAGCCTCCTGCTCGGCAGCCTCGCGTGCGGCAGCGCGCTTCCCCTCGAAATCGTCGACAAATTTCCTGCCCTTTGCAAGCGCACCCTTAAAGAAGTTGGAAGCGCTGGCGCCAATCGAAGAGAACGCGGATGCAATATCGGCATGGGGCGTTGCCGCGGGAATCTCGGCCGAGAAATCAGTATCGCTCTCGTAAGACACGCGCCTCGGCTGTTCAGCGTAATCGTCGTCAGGCTCGTCCGTAACGTCTTGCGCCGGCGCGGCGGGAGCCAAAATGTCCAGTCCTGCCGCGGGATCGATCGCGGACACCGCCTCGGGCTCGGCAACGGCAGCGGCAACCGCGGCAGACTCATCATCCACGGCGACAACGGGCGCAGATGCAGTCACGACGGGGGCAGGCTCGGGCTCAAACGTCGGCTCCTCGCCTTCCTCGTAATCGAGCGTGCAGGACTCGGGAAGCATTCCGAGCGCACGGATGGCATCCGAACCAAAGCGGATGTTGCCGGCGGCATTGCGATAGAGCCTGGGCTCGGGCTCGGCCGCGACAGGCTCCTCCGCCGGCTCGGCAGTGGGAACCTCGTCATTGAACTCTTCGGCCTGGACAGCCTGATTCTGATCCTCGGGCACGATGGCGCCAATCAGCGTCTCGTCGGCAGACGCACCCTCAAAGCCCTCGATCTGCTCGTCGAAAGCCTCGCCCTGTTCGGGCTCGGTCTGAGCGTCGGGAGCAATCGGCTGACCGAACTCGTCCTCGGCGTAGGTAGGCTCTTCATACTCGATGGTGTTGCCGTAGTCGTTTTGCTGTTGGGCCGCGGCATACTCCGCTGCTGCGCGCGCCATCTCCTCGGCACGACGCTTCTGCTCCCCAAAATAGGTATCGAACGGAACATCGTCGGGAAACTCGTTTTCGCCCTGGAAGGGAGCAACGTTGTCCATAACGCCGAGCATAGCGGCGACAGAAGACTTGTTGCACACTGCGCCGGACGTATAGGGAAGCACAAAACGGTTAGAAATGATGTTTGCCGCGCTGGCGAGCGCAACGAGGGAAGCGAGGATCGCGACAATCCACAGCAGAACCTTGAGCGCGCCGGGGAGCGGCAGGATACGCAAGATGGCAACGGCAGCAGGGGCAACCGTGGCAACGGGCAACAGCTTGGCGATGAGCGCACGATACGAAGCATAGGGCTCGCGGGCGAGCAGCTCAGCACGGGGAGAGTCGTAGTGTGCGACAACGACCACCGGGCGGTTGCGCGGAGACGCGAGCGGGCCCGAGGCCTTGTGGTAGGCGATGACATTTTGGCTCACGCCCGTCTTGCCCAGGCGCGAAACCACGGGGTGGCCCGTGCGCTCGAGCACGTAAAGAACGGCGCCGACAATGGCCAGCAAGGAGCCGACCAAGCCGATGCCGCCGCCGATGCCCATCAGCAGGGCGCCGGCAAACGCAAGAATACCGGTAACGGCAAATGCCAACCTGCTGGGCGCCGGGGCATTGAACTCCTGAACCTCGGGATCAAAGCCGTGGTTGCGGAAGATCTGAGCGATATCCTCGGCAGCCAAGCGCTCTTCTTCGCTGCATGCCGGCGTGATGCCGGTGTTCTGCAGCAGGTGGTTAATATAGTTCTGGGTGTTCGCCATGTGCGCTCCACATCCATAATCCGACAAATAGGCCCAATGCATGCACATTAGAACCGTATATAGTCGAAAGTATACCCCGAGCGAGCGCAAACGACCGAATTCGGGCCATCTTAACGCCCCGAGCGGACAAGGATATAGCCTAATCTCCATATCGGACTAAAATCATGGCAGCAAACCACCTTCTCATGCGAGGACTCTATGACGGCAAGCGACGCGACCGCGACAATTAAAAAGGGGAATTCGGAGCCCAGTTTCGATAAAACGGCTCAGCGCATCCTCAATCTTTTCTTTGTACTCAACAGCTCCCCCGAACCGCTGACGACCGAGCAGATCGTCTTGGATTCTGACCTGGGATATGGCTCGGGCAATATCGACTCGGATAAGCGCAAGTTTCGGCGCGATCGTGACAAACTGCTCGAACGCGGCATCTTAATCAAGGAAGTTCGCCCCGCCGGCGCGCAGGAGACCGAGGAAAGCTCATGGACAATCGACCGCGAGCACACGTTTGCGGCAGGCGGCCTCATCACCGCAGACGACGCCGATATCCTGCTCAACGCTATCGACCAGACAATAGCGGCCGGCTCATCCACTTTTGCCGCGCCGCTTGCCGATATTCGTTCCAAGATTGCCTACCTCACCGGCAGGACGACGGCGGACGAAGCACCGATCCGCCGCTCTCCCACCGTCGATGCGGTATGGAGCGCCTTTGCCGAGCGATGCGCGCTGCGATTTTTATATCAGAACGGACGCGGTGAGCAGAAAGAGCGTACCGTCTGCGTCTACGGCATGTTCGAGCGCGAGGGCGTTGCGTACTTCTGCGGCCTCGACAATGCCACCGACGACATCAGGACATTCCGCTGCGACCGTATCGTTCGCGCTTGGCGTCCTTCGAAGGCCTACGCCATCCCTGCAGACTTCAATCTCAACGACTACCTGTTCTTTGAATTCGATTTTGCCGACCGCCCGCCCGTTGCGGCTACGTTCTCGTTCGCCCCGCAGACGCAGATCGATATGATCAACGGCCTCACGCGCGGGCGAGGTGAGCTCGCACACACCGATTCGGGATGGACTTGGACCGTTGACGTGCGCGATCTTGAAGCCGCCGCCTCATTTTGCATGGCCCACGCCATGGACGGCATGAGGCCCATGGCCCCCAAATCGCTCAAGCAGGCGTGGAACCACCTCATTGAAAGGACGGTGCACGAGCATGCCCGTGCGTAAACTCACCAGCGAGCAGAGGCTCTCGCGCGCCATCGACATCATGGAGGCCCTCTACGCCGCCGGCGAGAGCGGCATGACACGAACCGAGATTTGCAGTCGCTTTGACATCACGGGGGCGTCGCTCGACGAGATTCTCGAGATCGTCTCGACGCTCGCGGACCGAGAATCGGGTGCGCGTATCATCTGCGAATGCCACGGCGAGCGCGTGGTCCTCACCGGTGACGCCGGGCGTGTACTACCGCTGCGCCTGAGTGCCGCCGAGGGCGCTGTGCTCAACCACGAACTTGAATCGTTGGGGATCGAGCCCCAGGCGGCGGCTCGAATTCGACATGCTCTTCTACCCGAAGAGCTCGGCTATAACCAGCACGTCTTTGACACCGTCAACCACGGGTCGCACTGGCAGCAGCTGAGCTGCGCCATTCAGGACGGCGTTCGCTGTCGTATCTCGTATCGCTCGATGGACGATGCGCGGCCACGCGAGCGTCTGGTCGACCCCTTGCGCATTACAGCAAACGGCGACCAAACATATCTGATTGCCTGGGACATCGCGGTCGATGAGCAGCGCACCTATCGCATGGATAAAATCGAGGGACTCGCCTTGACGGAAGACTCCGTCGTGCCTCACGCACCGGACGTTGCATCCCTCCACGATTCCCTTGCCCGGACGCAGCGTAGCGCAAAGCTCTTGATGCCATTCGATATGGCGGAGCATCTGGACTGGGCCGGCATCACCCTCATCGAGCGCAGCGGGACAGACATGGCAACGGTAACCGTACATTACGGCTCCGAGCGTTGGCTGCTGAGCCAGATAATCGCAGCGGGCGGAGCCATCCGCATCTTGGATGACCCCGCCCTGTCAAAGCGTCTGTGCGATATGGCAAAAACCCTCTTCTGTCCGCTTTAGCGCCGCCGCTCGTGGCGTGCACGCCACAGCTGTAGATAGTGCCCGATCTGCGCCGATTCGATGCGCTGGTAGGAGCTCGTGGGCAGCGACGTTAAGAACTTCTTGCCATAGCCCTTCGTCACCAGGCGAGGATCCGCCAAGATCAGCACACCGCTATCGGTCGACGAGCGAATCAAACGCCCCGCGGCCTGCTTAACCTCGAGCACCGCCTCGGGCAGCGAATAGCGCGCCCATGCGCGGTCTTCGCGCAGGTTGCGCTCGCACGAGAGCGGGTCCGTGGGGCTCGAGAACGGCAACTTGGGAATGATGACGCAGCGCAGCGTCTCACCGCTGGCATCAAACCCCTCCCAGAAGGCCTTGAGCGCAAAAAGCGACGAGGTCGGTTCGTTGATAAACCGGTCGCGCAGGCAACGAGGAGATGAGTTGCGCTGCTGGCAGTTGAGCTCCAGACCCGCACGGGCCATCTTGGGCTCAACGCGGGCGTATAGGTCCTCCATGTCGCGCCGATTGGTGAACAACGTGAGCACCGATCCGCCCATAGCAAGATGGGCGTCGACCAGTACGCGGTCGAGCGCCGTAAGATAGCTCTCACGATCGCGCGGATCGGGGATATCGCCCGCAACGACTACAGCCATGTTCGAATCGAAGTCGTAGCTCGAATCCAAGTGCAGCGATGACGACGTTGAAGCACCGATGCGATCAAGGCCGACCGCATGGTTAAAGTGCTCAAAGCTTTTGGACACCGTCATGGTCGCCGAGGCAAAGATAGCCGTGTGAACCTCGGGTAGCCACTCGGTTGCCAAAGCCTCGCCAATGTCGATGCGCTCTGCGGTCATCGACTCTCCGCCGGCACGAAGTCTGCGATTGACCTGCAGCGAATACACGTAGTGTTCATCGGTGCCATCAATGATGAGTTTGAGGTTCTCGGCCAGCTCGTGCAGGCGGCGCGAGATATCACCCAGGTCGACAACAACCTCGGGCTTGTCGGCGGCGACGGCTTGCACCAGCGCGTCGACGCTCTTGTCAGCTTGTTCCAATGCGTCGATGCCAGTGTAGGCCGACTGTAAGAAATCATGCCAGTCGTCAGATTCGCGCAGCTCGGGGCCAATCCATAGATTGGCATTGTCATAACCCCCACGCGCACGGCGGCCGAGCTCGCGAACGCCATCGAACACGTCGGCGATTGCCATGCTCGCGCGCGCAACCGTCGACGTCGCCTTGGCAGTAAGGCCCAGATAGAGCGTAGAGCCCTCGGAGGTTGCCAAATCACGGGAAACCTGGCTTAGCGCGCCGGTGCTCGAGCCACCCAGACGCTCAAACAGAACGCGTGATTCGTCCGCCGACACCACGCGCGCCCACTGACGGCGCGCCTCGCGCTCGATGGAATGGGCCTCGTCGATTACCCAATGACGAATCGGAGGCAAAATCCTGCCCTCGGCCGCGACGCTGCGGAACAGCAGGGAATGGTTGGTGACCACCACATCGGCATGCGCCGCACGACGGCGAGCGCCGTGGACCAAACATTTATCAGGGAAAAACGGGCAGAGGCGACGAGCGCACTCGCGCGAGGCCGTCGTAAAGTCGGGACGGTTGACGCTGCGCCACCGAATGCCGAGCGAGTCGAGGTCGCCATCGGCTGATTGGCAGACGTACGCCATAATGACCGCGACCGCCGTGAGCGTGTCCGCCGGATCGCGCTTGGTGGTAATCTCGACCTGGCTGCGGCTCATGCGCTCTAGCTTGCGCAGGCACGGATAGTGGTCATAGCCCTTGAGCGCGCAAAATGACAGACCACCGTCCAGTTGCTCGGCAAGTTTTGGCAGCTCATGGTACATGAGCTGGTCGGCAAGATTGTTCGATTTGGTCGCAATACCAACCGTGATGTTGTTACGGCGCGCTGCCTCGGCAAAAGGTACCAGATAGGCCATCGATTTGCCGACGCCTGTGCCTGCCTCAATTACTCGATGAGTGCCCGTGACCAGCGCATCGCGGACCTCGAGCGCCATCGCGATCTGCTCATCACGCGGCTCGTAGGTGGGATACATGCGATTGACTAGGCCACCTGGCGCATAGTCTGCCTCAATCTCCTCACGACTCGGCATCTTGAGAACCGGCAGTTCATCGGCGTCCACCCGATCGTCGGCGCGATCGGCCTTGAGAACGTCAACACGAGCGGCGCTGAGAGAGAAGATAGAACCAGGGTTCTGCCCTGCCAAGAATGAGAAGATAGGACGATAGGACCAAGGCACGTCCGGATGCATGTCGGCTAGGCGCGCCATGAGGCCCTGGGGCAAGTCGGTGAGCGCCACGAGCAACACGCGCCATACGCCACACAGGGCGTCGACGTCGGCATTGGCACGGTGTGATACCGAGTCGCAGCCAAACAGATCGGCCATAAAAGACAGCTTGTGCGAGGCCAGGCGCGGAAGCGCGATGCGCGACAGCGCCAGCGAATCGATCCAAATATCGCTCACGTTGACGCCGCCTTTGACCGACTCGATAAACGAGCGGTCGAACGTGGCGTTGTGTGCGATCACCGGGCAGCCACCGACAAAATCGGCGAGAGCGGCGACGGCCTCAACCGCCGACGGGGCATCTGCCACATCGGCATTTGTAATGCTCGTGAGCTCGGTAATCTCGGCGGGAATCAGCTGTTTGGGATGCACGAAGGTATCGAAGCGGTCGATGACCTCGCGGCCCGAAAGACGGGCCGCCGAGATCTCGATCAGCTCGTTGTCCTGCACCGAAAGACCCGTGGTCTCGGTATCGAGGACAATCACATCTTCCTCGATAAGGCCGAAGGACTGCGTTTTGGCGCGGTCGGCAAGCGTGGCATAGGAGTCGATGACAAACTGCGGCGTTCCTGACGAAACCGCGTCCTCGATTAGCATGCAATGCCCGCTCGACGAAGGCCCATACGGATCAGGCTGTCACAGACCTGCGGGAACGTCATGTCGTCGGTGTGGCGGATCTCATCCGGATACAGCGACGTATCGGTCATGCCGGGAATGGTATTGGTCTCGAGGATAATGGGACCGTCTTCGCTCACAATAAAGTCGCTGCGCGAGATACCCAGGCAACCGAGGGCCTTGTGAGCGGCACAGGCAAGTTCCTGAGCGCGAGCGTAATTCTCGGGTGAAATCTGCGCCGGAATGCGATGGATATCCGTAGGGTCGACATACTTCACGTCCAGATCGTAGAACTCGCAGTCCTCGGGCTTACGAATCTCGACAATCGGCAGGGCGCGCACGTCATCTTCGCCGTATACGCCGACGGTGATCTCGGTACCCTCGATGCACTTCTCGACCAGCACTTTGTCGCCGTACTCAAACGCCTTGGCGATTGCCGCGGGCAGCTCGGAGGGCTCATGGACCAGGGAAATGCCATAGCTGGAACCGTTGACGGCCGGCTTCACAAAGCAGCGCTCGCCACAAACCTCGACGATATGATCGATATCGACTTCGTCGCCCACCTCGAGCGCAAGGCCGGGGGCAATGGGAATGCCCGCTTTGGCGTATAGGAGCTTAGAGACCTCCTTGTCGGCACCGCAGGCGCTGGCAAGTACGCCCGAGGCCGTGTAGGGGATACCCAGGGTCTCCATGGCACCCTGCATGGCGCCATCCTCACCGCCGGCGCCGTGCATGGCGATAAATGCCACATCGAATCCGCCGGTCGCCATGGTTACCATAAAGTCATCAGCGGCCGTGTCAAGCAGCTCCACCGAGGTGTAGCCGGCTTCCTTCAGCGCCACCACAACGTTCTTTCCCGAATCGAGCGAGATCTCGCGCTCGGCGGAATGACCGCCCGCCAAGACCGCTACGTGCATGTTCTCTAGGCTTTTACCCGGCATGGGCAGACTCCTCCTCTATAATTTCTGCAGCTGATACCATATTGTAGCGATACCCTCTACGTTTCCCCAAAATCGAAAGGCTTCCATGAATCCCAGGACTAAATCTCAGGACATTCGCGACTTGAGCCAAAACGATATTCGCGAGCTCGTGGCCGAACTTGGCCAGCCTGCCTTCCGCGCGAAGCAGCTCATCGAATGGGTCTTTGAGAAGAACGTTTGTTCGTTTGACGATATGACCAACCTCCCCAAGGCTTTCCGTGAGCAGCTTAAAGAGGCTTTTGCCTTTGATACGCCGACTGAACTCACCAAGCAGGTTTCCAAAGATGGCTCGCGCAAGTATCTGCTCGAGTACCACGATGGCATTTCCGTCGAGACTGTTGGCATGCCACGTCGTAACAAGCTTTCCGTCTGCGTTTCCACCCAGGCAGGCTGCGGCATGGGCTGTGCCTTTTGCGCTACCGGTCTCAACGGCCTCAAGCGCTCTCTGACCGCTCAAGAGATCGTCGACCAGGTGCTTCATGTATCCAACGACTTTAGCGAGCGTGCCACAAGCGTTGTCTTCATGGGCCAGGGCGAGCCGTTTGCCAACTACGACGAGGTTCTCAAGGCACTGCGTATCCTCAACGACCCCGATGGCATCGGTATCGGCGCTCGTCACCTCACCGTCTCTACCAGCGGCGTTATTCCCGGTATTCGCAAATTTGCCGACATCCCCGAGCAGTTCACGCTTGCCGTTTCCTTGCACTCCGCTATCCAGTCCACGCGCAACAAGCTTATGCCTGGCGTCAAGAAGTACACGCTCCTGCGCCTTCATGAGGCACTGCAGCTCTACACCGAAAAGACGGGCCGCCGTCCAACCTATGAGTACGCCATGATCGAAGGCGTCAATGACACAAACCCTGAGATGCAGGCGCTTTGCGACTTCTGCGAGGGAACGCTGTGTCACGTCAACCTGATTCAGCTTAACGACATTGAGGGTAGCCCGCTCAAGCCGTCTCCGATTCATAAGGTTGAGGATCTTCAGCGCCGCCTTGAGTCTCGTGGCATCGAGACCACGATCCGTAATTCTCGCGGCAATGATATTGATGCTGCCTGCGGTCAGCTGAAGCAACGTTTCAAGGTCCAGAAGAACGCATAGGGGAGTCTGCGCCCCATAACGTTTCATGTGAAACATCAACAGCCACTGGTGTAGAAAATGCAACCGGGGCTGTTTCATTTGTTTTCATGCTACTGAATTTGATTTATGTAAGCTTAGTTTTAGCCAAAATAAGGGGTCCTTGTCTCATGTATCAGACAAGGACCCCTTCAAAACAGGCAAGTAATTGTTAGGTACCTAATAACCAACATTTTCCCATTGATGGTTAACCCACTCTTGGTTAATCTTGGGATTCTTAGTCACCTGAGCAGTACGCATAGCGACATCTTCGGTCATCACATCCATTTTCTTCTTGGATGTATCGACGATATCCTGTGCTCCACGCAACAGTCGACCTCTCAGTTCATCATCTGTCGCAAGCTTATAACCAGCAAAAGCGCCAGCGACGACGGTGGTTGCCAACGCAACGATCGCGAGAACCTTATTCTTCATCCTGATCCTCCTGCCCAAATTGGACCATTTCGCCAAGGATACGGGAGAGTTCCTCTTCGTCTTTGAACTCGATTTCAATTTTATTCTTACCACGTGAGCTCTTCACGCGTACATTCGTGTTAAAAACTTGACGAAGGACTCGAGCGGCCTTTTTGAATGACTGAGGTGTTGCTGGCCTCGGAGTCCTCGGCGTCTCTCCGGCAGAAAACAATGGAGCAAGATTTTCTGTCGCTCTAACGGAAAGACCTTCTGCGACAACCTTCTCAGCAAGTCGAATCCTTGCATCTTCATATGGAACCGCAAGAATCGCTCTTGCATGGCCTGCAGTAAGCTTGCCCTCAAATATCATCTGCTGTACGACTTCGGGAAGATCTAGCAAACGAAGTGAATTTGTAATTGCAGAACGAGACTTACTGACAGCCTTTGATAACGCCTCCTGCGTCATCCCACTGGCATCAATGAGCTGACGATAACCCTTCGCCTCTTCGACGGGATTCAAATCAGAACGCTGAAGATTCTCGATAAGTGCAAGCGCGAGCATTTCCTCATCATTAACTTCTTTAATGATGACAGGCAGCTCCTCAAGACCAGCAAGCTTTGATGCTTGGTAACGACGCTCACCAGCGATGATCTCATAGCCGTTTCCATGCTTGCGAACCAACAACGGCTGCAACACGCCATGTTCTTGGATCGACTCGCTCAACTCACGAAGTTCAGTTTCGTTAAAGTGAATTCGCGGCTGATTAGGGTTGGGAACAATATCCTCAATAGGTAGTTTTGTTTCAGATGCAGCATTTGAAGCCGATGCAGCCGAACCGCCGGTCTCATACTCGGCTTCTGAGACCAAAGCATTGAGTCCACGTCCCAATCCTCCACGTTTCTTTGCACTAGGCACGCTTGATCACCTCTTTTGCAAGGTTCATATACGCTTTTGCACCCTTATTTTGAGGTGCATAGGTAATTACCGGCTCTCCAAAAGACGGAGCCTCAGAGATTTTTACGGTACGGGGAATTAGGGTCTTAAAAGCTTTATCACCAAAGTACGACTGAACTTCCTCAACAACCTGATTCGACAGAGAAGTACGCGAGTCATACATGGTCATAAGCACGCCATAGGTGTCTAAGCCCTTGTTCAGACGTGATTCAACCATCTTCATTGACTCAAGCAGCTTCGTAACTCCCTCGAGTGCGTAATACTCGCACTGAATCGGAATCAAAACGCTGTCTGCTGCGGTCAAAGCGTTGATGGTAAGCAGGCCGAGCGAAGGAGGGCAGTCGATGAAAATAAAATCGAACTCGTCCTGAATTGGCTCAAGCAAATCTTTAAGGCGGGTTTCACGAGCAATTGCGCTTACGAGCTCAATTTCGGCACCTGCAAGCTGAATTGTCGCCGGAATAACGAATACCTTTTTGCAATTTGTATCAAGAACAAGCGATCCTGCCGGCACATCATTCAGCAATGCGTCATAAATGCATTGATCAAGGTCTTCTTTTTCAATTCCGAATCCACTGGTGCTGTTTCCCTGCGGATCAAAATCGACAATCAGTGTCTTGCGACCCTGCTCACCCAGTGCTGCTGCAAGGTTTACAGCCGTCGTTGACTTTCCGACGCCGCCTTTTTGATTGATGATTGCAATAATACGCGTGTCTTTTGCGCTCTTAGAACGCTTAACGTCGCGAAATCCCACGGTCCCTCCTGGTGTGTATTAAAGCTGTCAAACGGAGGATGTTTCACGTGAAACATTCCGATTCGATATCAACCGCCATGTTTCACGTGAAACATGGCAAGTTGTTAGCATCCATTATGTTTCACGTGAAACATCTAAGCAAGCGGATTCTTCTTTGCCATGCCATTTGCACGAGGCAATGAAACGGATGCTGGATGACTCTTCTTAAGAACAATGAACTCCCTGTGGCCCAAGCCCTCAGGCAAATCGATTGCTTCATTCAGAAGCAAAGTGAAGCCGCAGATCTTAGCTGCCGACATGCCAGAAGCAAGCTCCTCATCCGATGGATTGCCCTTCGTGATAACAAATAGCCCTCCATCCTTGAGGTACGGAGCCGCATACTCAACAAGAATCGGTAGAGGGGCGAGTGCGCGGGCAGTTACGACGGAGAACTGCTTCTTATGGCTTCGAGCATATTCTTCAAGACGATCATGAACCGCATGGGCATGTTTCAATCCAATAGCATGGACAAAGGAATTTACCGCATCAACCTTCTTGCCAACAGAGTCAATATAAGTAGCTTTACGATGCGTGGTTATGGTTAATGGAATACCAGGGAAGCCCGCACCTGTTCCCATATCGAGCAAAGCTCCCTCAGGAGCCTTGTTGATATAGGGGAGCAAAACAAGTGAGTCGAGGATATGAAGTACTGCAGCATCTTCTACGTTAAGAATACGGGTGAGATTGGTTGTCTTATTTGTTTCTAGAACCAAATCCAAATGCTGAATACATTTCCTCAGCTCAACATCAGTTACGCTCAAGGAATACTCTTTGCAATAGAAAGCTAGACGACTCAACATCTCGTCAGCTTGCTGATCAGTAAGTACTAACAACGAAAGCTCCTTTCTGACAAAAATCAGCGTATCGAGAACTTTTGACAAAAAAAGGGGACGTGGAAACCA